>OBXQ01000093.1_pt1 | contig 74739 bp, 86 predicted proteins | sample 1476641 | NCBI WGS metagenome assembly OBXQ01 (sample SAMEA2580174, study PRJEB22360) | human gut metagenome | biome: human gut; feature: human-associated habitat; material: faeces | place: Denmark | collected 2008/2010
AGTGGGCCCTGCACAGCTTCTTACGTCCGATCTCCGTGATTACTCCTTGTGCCATATATATTTACCATCCTTTCAAGACCTCAAAGGTCATATTCAAATATTTCCGCATCCAAAAAACTGCTTCCATCCAGAAGCGTGGCCCCGTCCAGATACCACAGATTATGTTCCACCCGCAGCTGGCAATCCATCTCCAGCGCCACCGGCTGCGTCCACTCCAGTCCCAGTCTACCATCTCCCATCGGCTGCCTGGCCGCAGCGCCGGTAATCCGCAGATCCGTTCCGGTTCCAGGCGCTACCCCCGCGCCGGTCCCGTATCCCCATGCCCATAAGGACGTCACCAGACACCGCCATTCGCTTTGGATTGTTGTCCTGGCCGGGTACAGATCCAGCCCCTCGATCTCCTTATATCCGTTGAGCAGATAGGTTCCATCCAGCAGCCAGTTCCCATCCAAATATAGAAATTCCCGGTTGTACCTGGCGAAGAAATCCGCCGCCAGCTCCATCCGGCTTCCTACCGTAACCTCCGCGGACATTTCCCCAGGATACTTCCCCGCAAAAACAAACACCAGATTGGCCGGGATCATTTGCCTCGTCATATCCCGAAGGTCCTGCAAAACACGATACGGCTGGTCCAGTATCCACAGCTCCAGCTCGTATGCATTTTCCCTCACCCACAATTCATACCCCACCTCCCCCACGGCAAGCTCCAGGCGCTCCCTGAGCCTGGGAATCGTGTAGGGAAGCTGCTGGTTCCATTTCAGGGATACCGCTGCGCGCCTATCCTCCAACGTATCGCCTGGATACGGCTTCAGCCCGATCATACGCTCAAACCGCTTAATTCCCTGAATGGTGGCGGATGGAATCAGGCTGTCCTTCCACAGCTCGTCCATTTTCCCGTACAGCCGTTTCAGCTCATATTCCTGGGCACTGTACAGCTGCCTGAATTCTGTCACATCCCGCAAAAACTCCGGCACGTACCCGGCCAGGTCCAATACCCGCTCCGACTGTTCAACCCGTTTATCCACTCACATCCCCCCTGACTGCGATTGAACTTGAAAGAAGCGCGTAGTTGCCCGATTTGCCGTTGATCGTCGTATCGTAGGCATCCATGATCCCTTCGATATCCAGCAGCCTTCCCTCAATCCGTGAAACCCGCACAATCGTCTGACTGTCATCCTGCCAGGTCATATTGAGCTCGTGCAGGTAGGTATCAATCGCCTTAAAAATATCCTCCTTGCACCGCTCGAAATTATAATCTGTCTGGTAAACAATCGTGGCGGATATGGAAATCTGCTCTTGCGCTGCCCCCTCTACTGTCACCACATGTCCAATGGGCGCCAGGCCATACCCCTTCCCGGCATCCACTTCCGGATCAATGGTATCTTTTACCGCTCGAATCAGCTCATCTGACGGGACCCCATAGTCTGAACCGATGATAACCAGTTTTACCGTTCCCCCACCGTTCCACGCCGGATACACCTTAACGCCTCCCACGCCGGATATACCGTTCACCTTTTCCCTGTAATCTGCAATATTACCCCCAAACGCCTGGGAATTCAGACTGTCAAAATAGCGCCGCCGGAACCGCTCCGTCTCCTCCTCATCCTCCCCTGGGATCAACAGCTCCGTCAGCTCTGCCTTGGTTAATCCTCGGATATACTCGATTGGAATAAGCGTTCCAAACAGCATATTCCCCGCTGTGCCTATGGTCTCACACTGCATTTTGTACTGACCGCGAGCAATTCGTTCCACCGCCACATAGTTCAGCGTTTCCAAGGAGAAGCGGCTTCCGATGGGGATATCCACATCAAACTCGCCCTTTAATACTGCATAGGTGGATGCCTTTGGAGTCAACCCGCGCTCCGCGGCCCGCCTGACCAGATACTCACGGCCGGCGGTATCTGCAAATAATTCATTCAAAACGGCATACAACTCTGTATACATCATCTGCATTTCCATAGCAGCCGGAGCCAGGGCGTCGTATAAAATGGACCCTTCCCGCTTATCCAGATCGGCCGAAACCCGGCTCAGCATACGTTTTAAAATATCTTCATACGTTACGTTCTCATACACCCGTGTCCACCTCCTTTTCAGCCTCAAATACTCCCTGATCGCAGGAAACCGTAAATGTCACAAGCAGCTGCTTTCCGCTTCGAGAAAATGAAAAAGCCCCGACGCTTCGGATCCGGTCATCCTGCGTCAGCGCTTCTTTGATTCTCTTCTTTATTTTGGATTCCAACATTCCCTGAGACCGGCCGTACAGCTTTGAAAACTCCCGGCCATAATTCCAGCTGTAGATAACATGTTCAAACCGCTCCGTGTTTAATATGCAGTTCACCGCCTGCTTTACTGCCTCCAGGCCGTCCACATATCCCAAGACCCTGCCATTTTTCAGCCGGTATGTCCTGGATGGCTGTTTACGGACGGTAAAGTCCTGTTTTAAAATATTACCTGTATCCGGCAGCACGTCTGCACCTCCTCTCTACCAACGGTCCAACACAAGGTATTGCTGGCCACCTTTTTTCTGTAACAGAAGCACCTGCTCTCCCGGTTTTAATCCACTTTTTACCATCACGGACACCTCTCCCAACTCCGGGATCACCATCGTCTCTGTGTGATCCGTGAGCCGCTGGGGTACCAGCACCTGGCCGCCCTTTACTGTGGTCTTCTGATCAATCTGCACAGCGGCTGGGGAGACCGACACCACCGTGCCGGGAAGAAGGTCACAGGGATCACCGGCCTCCACGGCCTGCAGCATGATCCGTTTCATATTATCAATCCATTGGTTGTCAGGCATTGATACCAGCTCCTTTCAACGTTAAATCCATTGTATGGATTCCCTGATCAATCTTATGGGTAACCGCTTCGATCAACAGATAATTTTGCAGCTGCATTTCCCGTACGTCCAGAAATACCGGCAGCAGACAACCTGCGCGCACCCGGATATCTCCAAAGGCATTTTTGACGGACAAGCTCCGGGTTGGCTGGTTGTACATGGCCAGATAGCGCTCCGCCACCTCCTGGCCGCTTACACCCTTGTCAACACTCTCGTTGAACTGCAGAATCCCCCATTTGTTGATATTTTCCGTGTGCTTTGTCATAAACACATCTCGTTTCTTTGTCTGCTCATTGTCCTGGTAAAGTTTGATCTGATTGTATGTGTTCTGGTCAATGCTGATCTTGAAATCGTAATCCTGGGCAGTCTGATCGTTGACCGTGATTCCCAGCTTCATATTCGTGATATTTTTCAGCGCCAGCTTTCCCACATCATCGTAGAAAACGAACATGTTCCCGGTGTAGATCATGGTCAGGTCCAGGGCGTCCAGAATAATATCAAACAGCGTCTTGTCCTTCATATTCCGGGACTCGATTACATAGCCGGTATCCTCCAGCTCTCCCACGTTCAGAAGGAAATCACCGGCGATCATGCGGATCACCTCGGTTGCCGTCTTGGCCTCATAATTGTAACTGTCTTTATTTTTCAGATATCGCAGCTGATCATAAGCAGTCACCTTCACTTGACCGTTGCCGTTCCAGCTCCGTTCGAAGATAAAGCCAAAAAATACCGGCTGGCTGCCTACGTCCACCCGGATTGCATTTCCCTCTTCTATTTTCAGGCGGCTGTCCGGGAGCAGGGTGAAGGAACATTTTCCCGCCTCACCCTTGCGCTTCGTCTCCCAGGTAACGCTGTCCAGAGCCACTGGTTCATAAACCATTTGGCCGTTCTGGATATATAAATGTACATCCATTATATTCACCTGCCTTTATGTCGGGATCGTAAGGATCTGGCCTGGACGTATCAGGTTTGGATTGCTGATTTTGTCCCGATTCAGGTCATAAAGCTCCTGCCAGCGGTTACTGTCCCCCAGCAGTTTCTTCGCAATCTTGCACAGATTATCCCCGTTTTCAACTGTATAGGCGCCAACCTCATCCGGCTGACCCTTGCGCTCAGGCTCCGACTCACTGGCTGTCGGGACACTCTGGTCTTCAATCAGAGTAAAATTCATGATCTTGGTGCCATAGTTCCGGTATTCCTTCAATGAAATGGAGACTGCCAGGTCGAATCCCTCCTTCACGTCGTCAGACACCTTGTAGTCCTCCAGGGTTACATCCAGATTGGTGTCAAAGGAATGGAGCCGGCCGGGGCCATCGCGGATCACGATGAATTCAAAGGGGACTTTGCTCTCCTTCAGTTCCTGGAGATGGTCCAGAAAATCTTCTGCGTCGTCCACACTGCCGTCCCAGACCGCTGCCGGGTAATCCATTTGAGGGAATACAATATCCAGAGAGATCTCTGCCAGACCGGTAGGCCGCAGCATGTTGATTTCCTCCCCGCTGATCAGATTTGCCGTCTTGTTTTGGCCGGGATATTTGATCGGGATTTTCTGGGGCGGGATAGGAAGCAGCATGTCGTCAAGGTATACTTCATAAGCCATCAGATGTGTCCTCCTTCCGCTGCGGCCGCCAGGACTCCGCTGGTGAAAGTGTTCATAAACGCGCCCAGATCCTCGAAGTCGGCCTTTTTGGTAAGGGTGTTATTGTTGTTCACGTCTACCTTTAATTCGGCCAGGGTGAAGCGGTTGATGATCTCCTGCTCGGCGGCGTCGCGCATGTACTTTAAGTCCTCGTCCATGATGTCCATGGAATCGGCTATAGCGGCGGTGTTGGCAGCGGTTTTTCCTGTATTTCCGGCAATGTCTCCCACCGAAGCTGCTTCTGGGTTGTAATTCCCCTCTTCCGCTGTTTTTTTAGCGTTTTTCTTTTCTTCTGCCTCCGCTTTTGCAGCCGCAATATCCGCCTGCCGTTCCATTCTCGCTCTATCTGCCTGCCGCTGCTGCTCCGCCAGCTGTTGCTGTCTGTCCTGCTTGTCCGCTGCATTCTTCTCCTTTAATGCAGCCAAATCAGCGGCACGTTGTTTTTGGTTAGCCTCTTCCTCAACCGCTGCACTAGTAGCAAATTCGACATGAGCGACTGTTTCAATCGATGTCCCGGCAATCTGGTTGACTGTTTCGATGAACGCATTGACACGATCAATCGCACCATTGATGAAATCCTGGAGGAGTGTAAGGCCTTTGACTTTCAAATTACCGATAGCATTCAGCACTCCTGCTTTAAAGGCTTCAAAACCGTATTGCATGGTGTCAATTCCGTTCTGGATGGCGTTCCAAGCGACGGTAAAGCCAAGTTTTAACATGTCGACCCGGCTTAGAACTGTGTTTACACAGGTCAACCAGGCTACTTTGAGGCCGCCGACATGATTAACCCACGCCACTATGCCTGCCACGACTGCGCCAATGGCAAGCGCCACCCACACAAGCGGGCAAGCAAGAAGCGCGGCTGTCAAGCCCTGTGTGGCCAACGTATGCAGAACAGTAGCTGCCGTTGCCAACCCTGACCAAACGACCTGCGCCGCGGCAGCAAGGTTGTATCCAAGAATCGCCCCTGCCACAGCACCTATAACCGGACTAAGCCAGGACCAGTTCTCCTGGACAAATACCGCCGCCTGCCCCATCAAATTCAAAGCCTGTACTGCGCCTCCGGCCAATGTCTGAATTGCACTGGTTACGCTCTCCGTAAGCGTGCTGAATCCTTCTGTCTGCGTCACCGCACTAAGCTGCTGTAAAGCAGGTTGAAACGCCATCAACGCCTGGTTTTTAATATTGTTCGCCACCTGACCGAATGTCAGCGGCATTTTCTCAAACTTAGCGTTTGTCTCATCAGCTGCCGCAAACATAGCATTCTTTATGATCTCCGCGGAAATAGCGCCGTCAGAAGCCAGCTTCTTGATCTGTCCAACCGGAACCCCCATATAATCTGCGATATTCTGTACAATAGGCTGGGCATTGTCCAGCACTGCATTCAGCTCTTCCCCCTGGAGCTTTCCGGAAGCCATGGACTGCGTCAACTGAAGCATAACAGAATCTACGCCCTGGGCGCTGGTTCCTGCGATGACAAACGATTTATTTAACTGCTCGGCAAACGCAATTAACTCATCATTGGAAGAAAATGCCCCTCGTGCCTGCATACCAAGCTTTGCCACCGCGTCCGCCGTTGTTTGATATGCCCCTCGCGAACGCTGCGCTGATTGAAAAATTTTCTGCTGCAACTGCTCTGTAGTATCCAGACCGTAATTCATCAGGTCCAAGCGGGCGGTTGTCTGTGTCACCTGATCTGCCAGTGAGATTGCCTTTCCCGCAGTGGCTGCGCTGATCAACATAGCCGCGTAGCGCTTGATTGAGCTTTCCAGACCTCCTGCCGCGGACTGACCGCCCTTGACAGATCTGTTAAATTGCTCCTGAGCCGAAAAATTCTCCCTTATATCCCGCTCCGTGGAATCCATAATGGAATTAAGTTGCTGATAAGCAGCATTGGTAGCAGAAATATCCATTCGTCCCATTGCAGCATTTAATTGCCCTTGCACGTTGACCGCCTGAGATAATTTGCCACGCAAAGCTTCCAATTCATTATTTGTCTGCTCTGTACGGAATTTTACAGGAATGCTGTTCAATTTCTGGATACGGTTGGTTAGGCTCTGCATACGAATTTCAGTTGTCGCCACATCATTGATCATTCCTGGCGGCACAGCTTTCATACGCACCGCTTGACCTGAAATTGCTTTTTGGTTTTGGATTAGCTGTTGTGCAGCAGCAGCGGCAGCCTGATATTCGCTCTCAAATCGTTCTGCTCCACTGGTCATAAAAACCGGCTGGTTCGATACACTGTTCCATTCCGGTGGATCCGGTGCAGCTACCGGAGTATTTTTTACATTTTCCAATTCTTCCTGATACTGCGCCAACTGTGCAGAAGCACCGGCCACCGCAAGCTGCATCGCCAACGCTTGTTCCGGATTAAACCCCACATCTGATGCAGTCTGTGCAGCAGTCATGCTACCCACCATCATATTCATTGCCGTTGTGATTGACTGCAGCACTGGTGTCATCCGATCCGCCAGTTGGATTGAAGAACTTATCCCTGCCATGGACTCACTTCCTTTCGCAATATATTTCCCCCTGTCAGCAGATTTTCTATTGTCGTTAAGGTTTGCTCATAGTAAAATGATTCCAGGAGGTGTTTAAAATGCTTAATATATTCAAATTTTTAAAGAACAGCGATAAAAAAGAACCTGACTCTCTATTCAAACCAGTAAATCCGGAACCAATTCCACCAAGATCCCCTTCTTTTAATGAGGATTCTATGAGCCAACAGCAAATGACGCACCAAATCATTGAAGAATCCCCACTTAACAGTAGTGCCACGATTGATGAATTAGACCGAATCGCACAAGAACGATCCGATCGTTTATATAACGAACGTCAGCAGCGCATCCATAAATTCAATCCATTTGAGCTGAATATTCACAATGTGGATACTTCTCCATTGTCTTCCGTAGAGAGAGCTTTTTTAAAGCAAATGAATGGACAGTCTGTCGAAAATCCGACTGTTAATGCCTATTGGATTTACGAATATTCTTTAGATTTTGAAGCAACCATGACCAGGTTGATAGTCAATCATTACTTACAAATATCTGACGCTTTTATGGAACTTGACTTTTTAACCGTTATTGAGCTCAAAGCCATTTTAAAGCAATACAATCTTGGTATTGCGGGCAAAAAAAAGGAACTTATACAACGTATAAAAACAAATGTTTCCAGTGAACAGCTCTCCGCCACTCTTAATGGCCAAACAAAACGGTATATACTAACTGCCAAAGGTACGGAGGTTATCGCTGATTTGCCACTATCAATGACCAAAAACCTGGAGCTAGAAGATCATTGCTTGGATTGTATTTACAAAAGACGTTTAAATGAAGCATATCGATTGGTTTGCAAAAATGAGCTGAGCAAAGTCATTCCCAGAGGAATTGGAATGGATTGGAAACAAGAGTATGATAAAGGCCTTTCCGACTTCAAACTCCAACTTTACACAGCGTTTCTTGAACAAGACGAGGTTAATATTCCTAAAATTTTAAAAACCTATGAAAATCAGTTGAAAGCATGTGCTATTCTTGGAGATTTTTTTGGAGTTGCCACCTCTAAAAGCGGAGATCTCTTTTTGCGTATAACAGATTGCAACCATATTTCTAAATCTGAAGTAATACCCATAATGCAGGAAATGCAGTTTAAACTTGCAACCGCCATACAAGAGCATACACTCGACATACTTAAAAGTTGACCACGGATTTGCAAATAAAACAAGCGCTTTCACCAGAGGCTTATCTACCGCTTCTTACCCTTTTTCATTTTTTGTGCTTCCCTCTTATCCTTCTCCAGCTTCATCTGCACAGCTGCCACCACATAGGCCCGTTCCTGGATCTCAAGGTCCAGGAACTCATGGGGCCATTTGTGAAGTTTATGGAGGCAATAGTAGGCAATGTTCGCCTCCATATCGCCTCCATCAATTAGTTTTTTGCCTCATCCACCTTTTCCTGGAAAGACTGGTCGAATCCGTGGTATTCCTGCAAACGGTTCATAAACAGATTGTATTCTCCGGGATCGTCAATCATCTCCTGGATCAGCTGCTCCGCCCCCATCACTCCATAAGAGTCCTGAAGCTCCTTATCGTTCAGGTTCGGGTATACCACGCAGGCCGCGGCCATTCTCGCCAGATAACGGTTGGCGTTAAACTTCGGGCGGAACATACCGGGCTTGCCTGTCACCTGAACGTCCACGGTGCACTCCTCCCGCAGCGCATTGTCCTCCTTTGTGGTCAGTGGACGCACTTCCCATGTCAGTGGCTTCCCTTTCTCGTCCGTCAAAGTCGTTGTGGCCGCCAACCTCAGATTCTCCTTGGTCTTCTTATTCTTTTTCAAAAATCTGCTTAAATCTCCCATCTTCACTCATCCTCTCTTTCTCACAGCATTCCGCTCATATTTCCAAACACCTCCGGAATCTCAAAATCCTCAAAGGTGAAATCAGCATCCTCGTCCAGGTACTCCGCGTCCGCGTCGAACTTGGCCAAAATCCCGCCATCCAGATTGCAGTCCTTCAGGATCACAGTCTGCCGTCCGACGCTGCTGGTCGGGTCCTCGTTGGTAATCTGAATGTCAAAATACACATCCTCCCCGGTCTCCTTGTACCGGTACAGCAGCTGACGGAAAATGCTGGTGTTGTAGTGGAACGTGGCCGATCCGCTGCCCTTCCAGCCGGTGGTCTTGTTCCCCTTCCCGGTCTTTCCCAGAATCGGGATCTCAGACTTGGTTTTCTCGATACTGGCCTCCAGGTTGATGGCCTGCATAAAATTATAGCGGTTTCCTTCAATGGTGATAAAGCACTCCGCCAGCGACGCGCTGATGGCGTCCTTGGCGTTCATAATCGGATTATTCAGCATAGTCTCTCACTCCTTTCTACTGCACGACCACAGTCATATAAAGCTGTGCCATCGCACTGATCGGCGTCACCGGGCAGCTGGCGACGATGGACTTCTTGCCCTCTCCCTTGGCGATCACGATGTCGTCCGCTTTGAAATTCTCAATGGCCCGGATCTTCTCCAGCTCCCGGTAATACGTCACCACATCGTTCCAAAAGCTCACGCGCCCGGCCTCATCGTTTGGGATCTTGCCCAGATACTTGTTCCCGAACAGGGCCGCAACATCATTGCCAATCTGGTCCAGCACACGCATGGTCTGATTGCTGGAAAAGTCCTTGCCCTTCTCCTCCGTATAGGTCACCAGCGTGTTGATATCCTCCAGAACGCGGGTCTCATCGCCAACCCGGTGCAGGATGAATCTGCCACCCTTAATCGCCTCTTCAAGCGCCTTCTGGGTATAGGCTGTATCAACTTTGAATTCACCGTTGTAGGTCTTGTTGGTATTGGAGGCGTTGACCGCGCAGCCGGCAATCGCTCCTGTTACCCAGTATACCAGCGAACAGGCGTCGGTACTCAGCGGCGCCCCACTGTCCTCAGCTGCCGCGCTTCCTGCCAGACAATTCTCCAAAGACACAATACCCTCATAATCCGCCGCATACCGAAACAGCACTGTCTGGAATTTGATTCCCATCTCATCCCGCATGCTTTTCGTAAAGTCGGCAAACTGCTTTTTCACAGCCTCGTCATCCGACACCAACCCCAGCGCGTGGAAGGAATAGCTCTGGATCTGGTCCAGGAACTTCTGATAATCTGCTTCCGCCGGCTTCCCGTTGGTTCCGCCTGTCAAAGGAACTCCTGCGGTGGCCTGCAAAGCCGTCTCTCTCTTAAACGTCACATAGGCATTGTCCACCAAACCCGCCGCCTCGGATACCTCCTGGACATCCATTTCATTTCCATCTAACAGCGTTTTGACCGTGTAACGCTCCCCCGTCTGGCTGATCACCAGGCGCAGATCATTTCCCCGCACCCCCGCATGACGGGCCGTCGCATAATCGCAGGCCGCCCGAATCCCGCCGCCATTGACCCGGCAGCCGTACAGGGTCCGCGCATTTTTGAACAGATCGCGAATCCCCTTCAGCTTATCGTGATGATACGCATAACCAAACAGCTCCAGGCTGCGCTCCGGCAGATCCGAGCCATTCAGGGTGAATACTTCACCATCCGGGCCCCAGTCCATTTCCAGGGGCATAGCCACATAGCCGCGTTCCGACAGGATCGCCGCCGCCCGCGCAGCGGATACAAAGTTGATGTATGCTCCGGGCAAAACCTTATTTCGCTCTGTAAAACTTCCGCCTCCAAGTGCCATTTCATTTCACCATTCCTTTCTCAATCTCAATCGTTTCCATTGTCGTTTCCTCCTGCCTTGACTTAACCACGAACATGCCATAACTGACCAGAAATGTCAGCAAACGCTCATCCAGATCAGGCCGAATACTCCGGCCGGTTCCCCGCAGCCGACTGCCATCCGCCAGGGTAATGTACTCCATACCATCCATCAAAATTTCAGCCGTCCGGTTCATTTCCCGCAGGGTTTGCGGCGTTTCTTTGGGAAGGTATTGGATGACAAAACCGGTTTCGCGGTAATATCGGCAGCCGATCATAGGCTTCTCTGTAGGCTCCAGAATCTGCACAAAAAAACAGGGTTCCGTCAATCCCTGCTTTACCGGATCTGTATATATTTCATAGTCATCGCCAAACAGCTCATTCAGCCTGCGGGTAACGGCGTCCAGAATATCGTTATACATTGAATACCCCTTTCAGATACTGCGTCAGCTTCTTCTCCAAAATGGATGGGGCCTGGGACTGAAGCTGTTGTTCTGATATGGTCAACATAAAATGACCTTTCACCCACCCTTTGTGATTTGCCGTACGATGACCATATTCTACATAAGACGCATAGTCAACAGGGTTTGCAATTTCTATAACATAGGTATCACCAAAATGATGAACTATTAAGGTGTTTACATAATCAGATATTCCTCTTGATTTTAATCCCTCCGCGCCGGAACCATTGGACTGTGCCGTCCATCCGCGACGTAGTGTCCCTCCATTCAATCCTTTATCCACCCTAAAGCTTACCTGCTTGACTTTGGCTTTTGCAGTGAAACTAACATGTTTTCCATCTTTCGTATTAAATTCAACTTTCCTTGGCGGTAGATGTGCTGTAAACCTCACAGGATTTGAGTGTTCCCCCACCGGCGTCCGCTTGATAACCTTGGTCAACAGCCTGGCCGCCAGCTCCTTGGCGCAAGCTTCACAAAATCGGTCACGGTCACGCTCCATCTGCTCAATCTGCTTCTGCAGCTTCTCAATTTCCCTAAAATCAAAGCTCCCGCTCTTACCCATCACGCATACCCCCGCCACAGCTCCAGCAGTATCTCCTGGTGCGAAGAATAGACCGCTGCCTTTCCGCTCTGTCCGTAGCTCTCTGTTTTCCCCTGCTGGCTCACCTCAATCCGGCAGCCAGGCGGGATCATCCGCTCCGGCGCCAGGAACAGCTTGATGGTCTGTGCTGCTGTTGTAATCGTACCACTCTCCATCGCCGGTGTGACACTGGAGTACGATAAGCGGCAGGGGACGCCGTCCTGAACCAGCGCCTCCACCTGCCGCGTCACCTTTGTCTCCGGGTCCTTTTCAGACCTCATCTCATAAATCCCACACCTGCCATCGTAGAAGGCCTCCACAGCCTCCCTGTGCATTTTCCTGGCCTGCCTGACGACTTGTTTTACCATTACCATCTCATCCTCCTGTACCGGTTCAGCTGCCCCTGGTAGTCCTTCAGGCTTCCTCCCGCCAGGGCGTCCCCCGCGCTGGTAAAGCTGGTGGAGGTGTCGCCCTCAGAGATAGCGGCCACAGCCAGCGGCGCTTCCATCTCTCCCGGCCGGTCGCACCGGTACAAATCAATCGTCATGCGGTAAGCCGTACAGGTCAGCCCCTCCGGCAGCTCATCCAGGTTGCAATAGTTCAGGATTGTCTCCCTCACATCATCCATGGCAAACTGCAGGGGGATATCCTGGGAAGTGTCCGCCTCAGGAATCCCCAGCAGCGCCTTTATCTTCCCCAGCTCCATCCGCTTATCCCCTGGAAATGATCCTGGCAATGGGAATTGCCTTGTGATCGATCACCTTCAGACCCGCGCCGCTGCCGCCGTTGTTCACCAGCGTCCAGTTCTCGCCGTTGGCCAGCTCCTCATTGGTCGGGGAAAGGGTGGACTGGCGTTTCTTTGTGTAGGAGATCCCATACGGCGCATAGCAGGCCCGGTCCCGGGTATACAGGGTCGTCTCGCCGCCGTTGGTTTTCGGATCGCGCTGCATTTCATTGGGAACCTCCGCGCCGATCTTCTCAAAATCGATGGCGCCGTCACCCAGCACGTAGGTGGTAAACTTGTCATAGGCCGCTGCCGCCGGCACATAACCTTCCTGGCCAGCGGTTCCGCTCTCTTCCACCGCGTCCACATGCTCTACCGGCATGGAATCATCTACAATCACAGCCCGGCCATTCCAGGTGCCAATGGCCAGATCACGCTGAATCCCGTCCGCGTCCGTGTACTTCATGTAGGAGAGCAGGCGCATGTTCTCCAAGTTGGTCGCCACGGTGGAATGCATGATGGCAATGGTGAATTTGGATTTGTTGTCGCCGGAGGCTTTCTGGATCGCCGTATTCAGCGTAGTCGGCCCCACGCAGCTTAAAGGATTCCCGTCCTTATCCTCGCCGGCCACGGCCGTGATGTCGCAGGTATGTCCATTGACAAATTCCAGGTTCTTGGCCCCGGTCATGGCGAAGATGCCCTTCAGCACCGCCAGAAGCACATCCTGGTACACATCGTCCCACCAGCCGGACACCTGTGCCGCCACATTGTCCATGAAATCCGTGCCGCCGGTAATGTCGGTGGAAAAATCATCCTCCGTCCATGCCTTGGACCGGCCCCACACCACCATGCTGCGCTCGAAGGTAGTCGTTCTCTCAGAAGTGATATCCGTCTTACCATCATAATTGAGCGGTGCTCCTTCCAGCAGTCCCTTCATCGGCAAAGTCGCATAGGCCGTGCCGGTCTGGCTGCTGAACGCCTGGCGGATCTGCTCATTTCCCTTCAGCGCTCTGGACTTGATCAGCTCGTTCCGCTTGGTTTTCGGAATCCGGTCCACATATTTGCCAAATGCCTCCGGGTTGAATGTTTTCTCATTAAATTTTGCCATGTCTTATCTCATCCTTTCTTTTTACTCAATCGTTGCACCTGGATTGGCCTCCAGGTATTTGCACATCTCACTGTAAGTCATCTCTGAAGGCTTCTTGTCCGCCGGCGGGGTTCCTCTCCCCTCAGCCGGCTTCCCGCCCTTAATCTGCTGCGGTGCCTTCTCTTCCTTGAACAGAAACGCCTTTTCCTTTTTAATTGCCTTCAGCTGATCCTCCAGGCCGGTTACCTGCCCATCCTCCGAGAGAATCAGCTTCGCCTTATCAAACAGGCCCGCAACCAAATCTGCATCGTGGGCGCTGTTCCCCAACGCCATTTTGATCGCCGCGGAGAGCTTAAGATCCTTCAAGTCCGCCTCGTACTTCTCTTTCGCGGTCTTATTTTCTGCCTGAAGAGTCACAATCTGCTGCTTCATAGCTTCCACGTCTCCGGTGGCATTTTTCAGCTGCTCCAGCTGACCGTCCCGCTCCTGAACCTGCGTATTCGCTGCCTCCAGCTGCTGCTTAAGCGCCTCATAATCCGCCTTGGCTGCATTCACGTCGTTCCCGTTTTCTGCCATGATCTTGTCAATGGCCTCTTTCTCCAGTCCCAAATCCTCTAAAAATTTACGCTTCATCTTACCTCTCCTCTACGATTTTTTACGCGGTATCACCGCATGATTTCAGGTTAAGCCGACTGTTTTACGCCTGATCGGGCTGGCAAATGGGTATAAAAATACCACCGGCCATTGCTGACTGGTGGTATCAATCCTTTATAACATATTCCGAAGGTACTTTGACAGGTTTTGATTCATAGTATAAATCATAATTTTCAATTTCCGATATGGAGAAATCCTCACATTGTCCCGTCTCTTTATCTATAGCAACTGGACAATTTCCATATTCAACAACACCCTCTTCAAATATTCTCCCTATGAAAATCCAACGATCTCCCGAATCGAATATCTCACAGAGCCCATCCTTATAATCCCTTTTTACAAATATGTTTCTTGCCAAATCGCAAGCTTTCATAAAATCCATCATAAAATCACTCTTTTCTACACGCTGTCGATCCTAAATCATTAATCTCCAACATATCTATTCGACAATAACGAACCTCATTTTCCGTAACCCTGTTGAATATATTTTCATTATACTCTTTGCCAGTCTGCACGTCAAGAAAGAACGTTTTTCCATCACGCTGTTCAGCAACAAAAGAGTGCCCCATATTCGAAGTGACATTCCAAGCAGTCCCGGTACCTCTCCTTGGATTCCAAATAACGGATATTTGAGCTCTTGATCCATCACCCCATTTCTTCATATCTTCTTTTATTCCCTCTAGGGCATTCTCATTTTTACCAATCGTCCTTATATCAGGATTCTTCCATGCGCTGAAAGGTTCACGTTGCAGCTTCTTAATTGGCTCTCCTGCTACTACTGCATACCCGCGTCTGCGCATTTCATAAGCAACTGTACAGTTTACACAATTTTCTTTGGATCCGGATGGATTCACATTTACACTGTCGCTTACCTCCGTAAGTTTCTCCCAGGTCTTTGGCACTCCTTCATATAACACCCTGCCTTTTTGTCCAGCGGATTCTTTTACATACTTCTTTTCCCACTCCCGATACTTCATATCCGCCGGCACATAATGCGTTTTCCCGTCCTCTCCCCTGGCCGCCCGCTGATCCTCCGCTGTAAACTCATCATCGAAATATGGCGCTGTGGTAGTCCGGCAGTTAGGATGGAACGGCGGCGCTGTCACCCCCACCTCATAATCCTTCTGTGCAAACACTTTTCCATCCATATCCCGGCAGATTTCCGAAGTATGGCTGTCCAGCGTGGCCACAATCTCATACTGCTCCACTCCCAGTTCCTTCAGGCAGTCCTGTTTCGCCGCGGAAGCGATGGCTGCGGATTCCGTCATCACCAAACGCCCGGCCTGGCTGCGGCTCACATCCATAGTCCTGGCCAAGCTGTCAATCGCCTTCTGAGGGGAAGCCCCGCGGATGATATTCTGGGACAACTCCGTATGCAGGGTATTTACCAGCTTCTGCTTGTTGCTCCAGATCCGGTCTGAAAACGCCGCGCCGTCCTGGGCCCAGGGTTTGCGGATCACCATATCAATCCGCTTGTCATCCAGCCGCGCCAGATTGCTTCCCACACCGGTCCCTTTGGCAATCTCATAGGCAGAATGGTAATAATTATCCGCATAGGACTTGTGGAGAAAATCTGTCATGCCGCCTTCGTATTCCGTTGAAAGCAGTTCTGCATGCTGCTGAATTTGAAGTTTCATCGCGTCCAGATAGGAAATGTGGTGCCGGGCTGAGGCATTTTCCAGCTGCTTCATCCAGCGCTGGTCAACGGCATTTTCCTCTCCGGCTTTTATGTACTGCTCCACTGTCCAGTGAAACTCCTTCAGATCGTTCTTTTTCAGCAGCCGCTTGGCTCCGGCCAGACTGATATCATTGTTGTCAGCCAGACGCTGATACCATCGGCCAATGTCCATCTGAATGTCATTGGAAGCCCTGCGGAATTGCTCCTGCAAGTCTTGGTAGTAGGCCGCGCTGCGCCGGTACTGCTCATCCTCCAGCTGCTCGAACCGTTTGTGCCAATAGTCTTTATTCCCTTGGTTTGCCTTCGCCACCTGCCTCACCACCTTCCAGGCCCGGCTCCTGCTTCTTCATCTGTCCGAAAGCCTGCTGATATGGGTCCATCTGTTCCATTTTTTTCTGTTCCTCCTCTTCCAAAAGCTTCATCGTCGCCTCCACATCGTCCACCCAGGGATGTTTCTGCAGAATCAGCTTGGTGGGAAGGAAGCCCACAGACTTCATGCAGTTGTCGATCAGCTCCGTCTCATTCACCAGAATGTTCCGGTTGAAGGTGATATCCACCTCTTCCTGCTCGTAGTCCCCCTGGCCGGTGCTACCCAGATACTGGTCCACGAACCACAGCAGATCCTCAAAGGCCGCTTGGTATTCCGTCTCCATCTCCTGGGCGTCCAGCTCAATGTCCTGGTAAATGGTCTGGATGTGCATTTGATTGGCGTCGCCAGTCAGCCGTGCGTCCTTGGCATCATAGGTCTTGCAATTCTCGATCAGGGCCTGCTTGAATATCTCCAGAATAACTCTGTAATTCTCTGCATTGACCTCCACCGTCAGCGCCCGCACATCGCCACCGGCACCGCTGCCGTCGTTGCGCACCTTGACTGCTCCATACTGGCTCAGGTTCCGCCGAAACTCCCCCAGGTTCTGCCCATCGTAATTGACTATGATCAGAATCGTGTTTCGGGCGTCCTCGCACATGTTGTTTTCAAAGGTGCTGACCATCAGGTTGATCCCGTCCTGGAGGCCCTTGCAGCACTTGATCAGCGGGATCTCATGTGCATTGCGCTTGAACGGAATCAGCGGTACGCGCTCCCAGTTGTAAGGTATCTCCTTATGTTGGCCATCGGGATCATGCTGTTCGACCAGGTAATGAGCCCCGGATGGGTGCAGCATATCAGGAATCAGGTTCCCGCCGTCCAGCTGATAGCGGTCCACACCATTGCTGGAATACAGCTCGAAGAACTCAAAGGTCTTTTCCGTTTCCCCTTCATATCCATCCAGCTGGTACAACCGGCCAAAACAGTCCAGCTCTGTGTGCTCCTCATCCGCCCAGAAGGGGATGATTTCATAGTTGTTGAACCGTTTAAATTGCAGCTGGCCCTGCTCATTGTAGTAGGGGTACAGATAGCCAATCCCGCCGCTGATGGAATCACCGGCCACGCGCTTCAAGGTTCGCAGGAATCGCTTGTCCATGATGTCTTTGAGAGCGGATGTATATTGGTCATTTTGAGTAGTGACCGTAAACGGCTTTGACAGCAGGTAATTCTTTTTCTGATCAACAGCCTTTTGATACTGATTGTCCACGATCCGATTGTCCGGCAGGTTCTTTACCGGCTCCAGCTCCCCCTTCTCGTTAATCGCGGTCCGGGGCGTGTGCAGGATATCGTGATCTCCCTGATAATAGCGATCCGCCAGGATCATGTCCCTGCGGATGGGGGATTGCTTCCATTTCTGGATTTCCTTCTCCAGAAAACGGATATCATTCATTCGGGTCCTTGCCCCAGCGTTTACAATGGCGTTAATACGCCGGGTCTCGCTGCCGTAATCTATCATCTTTATCACCTTCTTTCTCACTCAAAGCTAAATGCTGTTCCGGCGCCAATCTTCTCGGCAATGCCCGTGGTCGCGTCCGGGGCGTCATCGTGCTTGTTCTTACCTTCACGCTGGTATTTGATCATCGCATTGTGATACTCGGGCCAGCGGTTCTTCCAATCCTCCGGGAAATACACGTGCTGCATTACCCAGGCAGAGTTGGAATAAATCCGGGCCTGCTTGTTCTTGGACTGTGTGAACCAACGGATCACCGTGCGGTTACTTCTTAGAATTTCCCGCAGGATCCGTTCCACACTGCGGGCAAAGCCGCGGCCGCCGTTGTTGGACTCGATGTCCGACACATTTACATGCCCGGCATGCAGCATTTGGGCTGTTGCCGGTTCTGTGACCTCCATGGGTTCTTTTGTATAGAGTACATTCAGCACGTAAGCCTCGTTGGCAAATGTCACGCCGTAATTGATACTGCAAAGGTAATCCTCGCCGGTGTCCGCGGTATCTGTGTAATTGCGGATCTCTTTAAACTGTGGCAGTTGCCCGCTGTAGGTTTTAAAGCTGGTATACAACCTGCCTTTAAGATCAATGGGCTCCTGCTGGTAGTTGGCTGAAGCAATGTCCGCCCCCATGGCTTTAATCTTGGCCTGATAGGACTGATAGGATAGAACCTCCGAGCAGAGCATTTCATGGGTTTGGGGATCCAGCAATGCCTTCATACTGATATGGCGGATCCGCGCCCCGGCCTCCCTGAAATGTTCCAGAGCCCGGCCAGCCAAATCATCACTGGCCCATCTGGTCATGATAATAATGATCTTGCCGCCTTCCTCCAGGCGGGACAGCATGGTGTCTGTAAACCAGGTCCAGTGCTTTTCCTTAGTCAACTCGTTGTTGGCCTCCTCGGCGTTTTTGATGAGGTCATCGATAATGAGCAGCGTCGCGCCGAATCCGGTGGCCGTGCCGGTCGGTGAAGTGGCCAGATAGTTGTTGTAGCCGCCCTCCAAACTCCAGAGGTTCATGGCGCCATCGCCGCGCTTGATGGTCACTCCGGGGAAGATATCGGAAAACACAATCCGATCCCGGTCCGCCTTCTCCTCCTGGATATCATTGCGGACGTTCTTGGAGAACATGGTGGAAAGGGTCTCGTTGTAGGAACCTGTCATGATCTTCTGTGTCCGATCATTCCCTAGCACCCATTCAACCAAAAGGCCCGCGGTGCGGCTCTTGCCATGTCTCGGCGGCTCATTGACCACCATAACTTCATCGTCCGACTGGATAAAGTCCTGAAATTCGTTACACAGGTCAACCAGATACCGTCTGTCCTCTTTGTAGAAATCCGGCGCTTTCAAATGGCAATAAAAAAAGAACTCGCGCCGTGCAAGCTCTATCTGTGCTCCTCTAATTAATGTCTCTCTATCCACCATGGATCAGCTTCCTCAGTTCCTCCGTGGTCAAGCCGGCGTAGGGATTGTTTGTCTCTACCTGGCCGGATACCTGTACTTTATCGTTCCACATACCCAGATGGCGGCCGATCAGCTCCAGCGCCTTCCCTTTGTCGTTTAGCTTAATCTCGATTCCGTTTGCGCCTTCCTTGATCCCCGCAATAGCCCCCAGTTTATCGCGGGGCATATCGTCGGTGGCTTTAACCTTAACCACTGGGACGCTGCCGCGGCCCTCGATGGTCACAAAATCCGTCACATCTGCAAAACCGATTTTGGCCAGCTCCTGCAGTACACGGTCTTGGGTGATCTCGGTACGATGTTCCCGGTCCTTCATGCGCTTTTCGATGTAGGACGCAACGTTAACATTGGTTAACAGCCTACTTGCTGCTGCTTTGGCCACCTCATCGCTCCTCACTCGTGGATATGCTACCTTGTAGGCCCTGGTGGCATTAAGGTCAATCAAGTATTCATTGGCAAATATTTTCTGTTTTGGCGTCAGTGCCATCAGGCTCACCTCGCTTTCATAACCAATATTTTGAGTAAGAAAAAAGCACTTGCCGTCTATAAGCAAGTGCAAAAAACCTTGTAAAATCGTTATATTCCCCTTGACTAGCACGTAAATTCGTGCTATAATTAAATCATAGAAAGGAGGTGAACAGCAAATGAATGAATCGGTAAGCGAAATAATCAAAGACCTCTCGGAAGCACTACTCGCAATCGTCACCGCCATCTGCCTGATAGTCAAGACGAAACGAGAAAGCAAATCCAAAAGGTCCAAGAGAAAGAAGTAAGGCCAGGGGCTTCGGCCCCTCCCTTCTTCACCTATAGTATACCACATTCATTTGCTGAAATAAACATGAAACTTTACCGTATCATTTTAGTTGTGCTTACCGTCCTATTCCTTTATGAGGGATTTAACGGTGAGTTTGCAAATCCTACCTTGTTTGACTGGCTAAAATGGGCTGCATGGCTCTTCTGTTCCGTCACCTATGTCATATGCTCCAGGAGGAAAAAACAATGCGGTTAAAAGAAATACGCACTGCCCAGGGACTCTCTGTCCCTAAGCTCGTGGAACTTTCCGGCGTTCCCCGTCGTACCATCCAGGACCTGGAGGCCCGCGGTGATGGCCGGATCTCCACCGCCATTAAACTGGCGGACGCCCTGGGCGTTACGCTTGATGAGTTATGTAGGGATGAGGCGGCCGAATAGGCGGCCTTTTCCTTCGTTTCGATGCTAAAAAAGTGTTGATTGGGGGCTAGTTCCTTAAATTGCCCTATATATTTTGAACCACTATTGCTTTTCTTCTTCATCTATCATTTCGAGAACCCTCGTTACGGCATAAATATTAAATAGCTGGAAAATAGAGGACACAAAACTAACTGTTCGCCACAAAATAATTCCGATAAAAATAAAATAGGCGGAAATTAAACCCATGGCAATTATATTATTAATTATAATACTCATAAAAAGTGTAAAATTATCAGCCACACAAAGTAACACTATTTTAATAATCAATGCTGTCATTATCCCAACAACCTGCAACAACATTAAATATACAAAGTTTTCATTAATATCTTGAAGCCTGCTTTTCTCTTCACCGTTCTCATCTACTTTTGTATCTTCCAAAAGTTGAAGTAACATCTTTTTATTCATAAAAGCCTGAAGTAATGAGTATCCTGTGAATATCACTCCAAAAAGCGCCAATAAAATATTTAAGATAGTATCTACATTATCTCTAAAGATTATAACCGTGTCTTTATGTATTCCAACCGCGGTCCCTAAGATCAAACATATAAATACCAAAATACAACGCGATTTTATGTCTTTCTTTTCAACTTTAAGACCTTTAATTGCTCTTAAAAGTAACTTTTCGGAGGGTTCGGCTTTAAGCAATTTTTCCAAATTTTTAATATCTAATTTTTCCATGTGCGTCCCCCTCCTTTAAAATACTCATTTTTCTTTATTAATAAATGGAATGATTTTTTTCTGATTTCTTAAATATATCTTATTGTTTTCCTCACTGGTGTAATTTATACTGTCAATTTCTTTTCCTTGCTTAATCATACTCGTAAGTTCTGTATTTCTCTCACCTTCGGGAACATTCATTTTTCGCCTGTCAGATATTTCATTATATCTAATTGTGGATTCCCCTTTTCTTCCTGGATATTTCGCTACTACAACCGGTTCGACCGTCCCTTCAGCTGCCTCAACAACTTCTATAACTCCATTAATATTTTTAGGTGAACGATATGTAACTGATCCACGATCACTTCCAATTTTTCTGCGTAATTCTTTTGATATCCCACTCATTATTCCAGATAAATCTAAATCCCCATCTCCATTTAGAGGATAAAATTTGAGAGTTAATGTTGAAATTTTTTCTACTTGTTTTAATGCCGCCACCATCCCGCCTTTGGGCGGTATACCTACCACACTGACAAGTGGAATCGGGAGTTGCACTTTGTTAAGTTCCATTCTTGAGTGATTTTCTCTTGCCACATATGTATCCAGAATATACTTGACAGTTGAACGAAAACTGTCTAAAGATGGACTTCCTTTTTGATTTTCCACTAAAATCATTCTATGATTTTTCAAATATACTATAAATGTAGAAAATGGAGCTGTTGGGTACACATCGTTTCTTTCAACCAGATTTCCTTTTTCGTCAAACATAGATTTAACTTCAAGGACTGTACTTTTAACAATCAGTCCTGTCAATATATAGTCTCCATCTGTATCTTGCTTAACTTCAACATTCATAAACAAGTATGTATTATCGCCCTGACGTCTTGTAATTCCACTCTTTAAGGCAGGCATTAATATGTCATCGAAATAGTCCAACAATGGACTTTCTTCCTTTTCTCCCATAAAAACAATGTTAAAGTTGGCCACTGAAACCCTCTTCTGGTTTTTAGATTTTTGCTTCTTATCCATATTGTCCTCCCCATTTCGACATTTTTTTTAATTATACCATATGTCGAATGGAAAGAATATACAAATATCCCCTCGCCAATTTTACAGATCATACAAAATGGCTGGACTTTGGACTTTTATATAATATACTATAGAACATTTGTTCGAATAAGTAAAATTAGTTTTTTTAATGAATACCCTTTGTGTAAAATAAAAGACACCCTATCTCTAGGATGCCCTAATCGTACCTGGAAAATGTCCTGGGGAATAAAACCATGTACGAGTCAGCCGGCGGGCTGTTGCACCCGGCAGCCGTGTCTTATGGGGAGGTTGGGGGAGGAAGTGATCTTTACACCACTTCCAGTCTACACTATAACACTTTGAATTAGAACATATAGAACATTTAGAACAAATTTTAACTTTTTTCCAAAAATCTTCTAAATTCCATTTTTATGCTATCCGCCGTTGCCTTCCGCCCTATTTTTGTGGCGGCTTCCCCCCAGGATAAACCCTCAAAAAATTTAAAACGAACGATCCGCTGCATACGCTGCGGAATCGTATTAAGCCAGGCCTCCACCTGCACCTTGATCTCCTCGGCTCGGGTCTTGCGTTCCTCCAGCAGCCGTTCATAAGCCTCCAATGATCCTGGATCACTCACGACTGAGTAAGCCATCCCATGAATCTTAATACCCTGAACCGTATAAGGAAACTCCTTCATAGAGCCATATACCCTATCATTCAGGATGGTCTTTCGCTGCTTCTTGACCCTCCGGATGTCCTCCTCCGTCTCCTTTATCAGCTCGCAGGCGTCTATGTACTGCTCCAGTATCTGCTTGTCCATCGGTATCACCTCCCGCCAAATGCCCATATAACTCCTGCATAGGCCAAGACAAATATAATTCCCATAGCAGTGACAACGATAGATTTCCCGATCCATACTACGAGTTCTTTTAATAGCTTCATATCTCTCCTTTATTTTAATTCATCGGTATATGCCGATGAAAAACAGTATTTCACCATTTTTCATTCTTACGAAAATTCAATTTTCATCGGCACACACCGATGAAATGCTAAGTTAATTGTTAAGTAAATCTCCCTCAACCTCAAAGTATATGTATCTGCTACTCTGCTTAACTGGCTTATTAATGTCTACCCACTTTTTTAAAAGTCTGGCATATATCCGCAATTCTTTTACCTTGACCTTAAATCTAGTCCAGGTCTTTCCATCACGTTCAAAAATACTTGTTTCCATCGTTCTTCCCTTTCCTTTGCCTTACCGGAAAATGCTAATATTTATGATCCTCACATGCGCCATCATCTGGCATATATTTGTCCTTTTTCTGACAATAAGTCATATATCCTTCGTCTGCGTCTTTTACTTCACTTCCGTGTATACATGTTGCGCAGCATACATCATTATCCCAATCACAATCCATAACAACCTCCTCAAATGCTAATTTTGCTAAGTTATCTATTTCCAAAGACTGCACCAGGTTACTGTATCGCCTACATTGATCATCGATCCCTTCCACCTCCGCTCTACAACTCTTTCTCCAACTGCAGCAATTCCGCCCTGGCCTGCGTGATCCGGCGTCTGATCGACTCCTTGGTGTGATACATATCAAGTTCGTTGTACAACGGCCCGCGGCCATTTCTCACTTCGAAATTCTCATACTCCTTCACGCTCTCAGCCAGCGTATTCACCATGTTCTGTACCATCATGATTCGATTCGATTTACGCATTCCGCTTCTCCTTCCCATATGCCGCCCGTTCCCGGGCCTCCAGCTCATCCATGAACCAATTCACAATCGGCGCCGCCACAGGCTCCTCTTCCATGGTCGGCGTCGGGCCTTCCCACTTCCGAACCAGGTGAGTACCATACCTTACTTTGATGACCTCCGCTTCACCTATCATAACATCCCACTGGACCGAGTCTCTGGATGGAACGTTATCACGCCACTTCATCCAGAATTGATTGTAAGTTTCATTAAATATGTTTGATATATCCTTATTTGTCATACAATTCTCCCAAAGTAACCGTTTTTAAGGTTACCGTAACCCTCCGCAACAGAGTCTTGGGTTACCGCTCAAACCCTTGTAAAATAAGGCTTTACAGGCTACAGTAACCTAAGTAACCCTATTTTTTTAATCCCTTACGCGCGAGGCTTTTTTTCTAAAACTTTGTGAAATAAAATACAAAGATTATAATATTTTTTTCTCTATATATAGGCGTGTGTTTTTTAGGGTTACTTGGGTTACTCTATCCAAAACAGCCCGCAAACCCTCTTAAAATCAAGCTTTTTGCAGTAACCCTCCTTGGGTTACTCTCGTCAGTTAAAGGGTAACGTTTCCTGCACTCCGTCCTCATTTACCTTGATGAACCCATCCTTATCCGTATTATCGTTGAGCTTCAGGAACACGCAGCGGACCTTATTCCCCTTAAAGCTTTTAAGCTTGTCCATCTTTTTTCCACCAGCCTCCGCCTGGAGCAGCCCCTTCCGATTCGCCCATGACAGGAATGAGGCCCGGGAAAATCCGCCCTCCTTGCACAGTGCCGTAAAGGCCGTGGTATAGATAATGGCATACCCGTTTTCAATCGTCCCCCACTTCTCCACGTTCTCCACCTTGTCGTCGAACCTGGCCGGATTCATCGCCACCTTGTCAAGCACATACTGATAGCACCGCTCGTTGTCGGATAGCTCGTCTCGGTCCACCAGGACCTCCCTGGCCTCCTCCAGGCTGATGTACTGCCGATCCTTGAACAAATAGTCTGTGGCCAGCTTATCCGCCGTCAGGATGATCGACAGGGACAGGCTCTGCTTCTGCATTTTGTCATCGTCCGCCAGCTGCCGCAGGAAACCCTGTTGAATCTCTCGCACCTTATCCCAGCCAAGATCTTTCAACACGTCCACAAACTCCCTGCCGGCGTGGCCATAGTTGCGCTTGACCAGCTCCGCAGTTGCCCCAGGATCGTCAAAGACTCGCTGCCCGCACTCAATCTCCAGGATCCGATTGATAGCGCCACCCTGGGTCACGTAAGAGCTCAGGGGCCGCTCTCCATTGGTCAGAATGCAGTTCTTCCAGTGATTCTCCCGGTTCAGTCCCAGTTCCTTGTTGGAACGGGTCTTGCCCTTTCCGGAGCACAGGTCGTAGACCAGGCCCTCAAAGTTATCCTCGATCTTCCGGTTCTTCTTGGAGGAATCGTCCAGGATCAGCGGTAGATGGTTCAGCAGGTCGCATATAGCTTCCAGGCCAGTCTCTGTCCCCTTGTAGTCTTTAATATATGCACTCTCGTCCGGATTAGCCCAGACCGACGCTGCCACCATGGTAGCCACACTTTTTCCGCCTTCCGTGTCACCCCAGAGATCAACAAAGTATGTCAGACCGCCCAATGGCTGCACTAAAACACTTGAAAAGGAAGCCGCCAACATGAATTTGATTTCCATACGGCACGTTCGGCGCAGCTGCGTCACATATTCATACCATTTGTTACGACTGCCAACCTGCGCTATGCTCTCAGCTATCTGCCTGTACCTGGCATCTCCATCGAACACTATTTCCGTATCGTAAGGCAGGAACCCGCCGCGGATCCAGCCCAGCTTAGAGGTGGAATACTGAACCGCGATATGGTCCTCGTTGGCGTTCTCCACGTCCGCCAGGTACCGCACCAGGTACTTGGCGTTCTCGCTGGTCACTGCGATCCCCCGGCCTGACAGCGATACAATCCTGTTGGCGGAGGTCACCATGGTCTTGGGGACAATAATCTCCTCCCACCGCCCATTCCGCTTGTAGGCCAGCTTGATCTGCTCCTCGCCGGTCTCCAGATTCTTCATCCGCTCCACCGGCAGGATCGGGTGATAGCAGGCCAGCACATCGGTATAGCCCGTGGACGGGTTGTTCAGATAGATTCCGTTCTCCGTGGCAATCCACTGTTTACACTGCATGTTATCATAAGGGCCGGAAAAATTCGTCCACTGCTCCAGCGTGCAGGGCTGGCTCTTCCGGTCCCGCTCCTGCCGCTTCATCTCCTTCTCGATCCTTTTGTAGGCTGACACCATGTCCCGAAACTCAGTCTTGACCCTCAGTTCGGCGGCCCGCAGGCCCAGCGAGGCAAGGAGCTCCGCCCGGAACAGCTCATCTTCCTGGTCAAACACCTCCGTCAGAATCTCCTTCGACAATATCGTCTCGGCCGTCAGCTCCTTCAACGGCACCATGCTACCACCTCGCTTCCAATCCGCTTAATTCTGCCTGCACATAGAGCTGGTACTGCAGGGCGTTGTAACAATCACACCAGACCTCACTTAATGGCTCTGAGCGTTCCATGTAGGCCCGGTACACGCTGATCAGCATGTTGTTCAGACTGCGCCGCTCCCGTTCCTTCTCCGCGGCCTTCAGGCGCATGGCGCGCTGTTTCTGCGCCTGATAGACCGCCATCCGGCTGGAAAATGTGGGCTTCCGATATTCTCCGCCCAAGCTCATGAATGCTTCCTTGAAGGAGATATTATCCATCATCCGGATGAAGTCGAAAATATCCCCATGGGCGCCGCAGGCATGGCAATGAAAGTCCCGGTCATACACCTTCAGGGACGGCTCCCTGTCGCCGCCATGAAACGGGCAGCAGATGAATCCGGCCCTGTTTGGCTGGAACCCATACCGCCCCACGATGTCCCGCATACTGTAGGCTGCCTTGATCTCCTCAACCGTCATTACCATCACCACCCAACAGCTCGATGATCCTCCGGCCGGTATCCTTCTTCTCGCAGAACAGAAACCGGCAGCCATACTTGCGCTGGAACGTAGACAGGATCTTATACAGCTTATCCCCGGTGGTGGCGTTGGTTTCCCGCTCTGTCCACCGGCCTGTCTCCGGGTCCCAGAACCGCTTATGCCGGCGGGGATTATCCCACCAGATGACATCTTCCAGGCACTCTATGCCCTTACCATGCTCGCACAAAATGATCATGTGAATCCCATGTTCCTGAGCCCGCAGCATTTCATCCCGAAACCGGTTATGTCCCTGGCAGACGTTGCTGCACAGCTCGTTCAGGTTCTGCTTCCGATCTATAATCAATCGGGGATTATCAAAGTTCATGTAATCCCCGACATAAAGTTTTGATACAAAATGATCCACGCCCTGGCGGTCAAATTCCGCCACGATCTTCTGGATCGCCCGGGCCTTCTCCCGGCTGTCAATCTGTATATTCAAGTAATCACCTCTGGTCAGTTGAAGGGAAGGCCGTCGTCCTCCACCCCATCCGGAATGTTCATAAACCCGTCACCCAAATCACTTACAGGCGTAGGCCGCTGCTGCGATCCGCCATCTTCTGCGGACGCCCCCTTGCTCTCCACAAACTCCACGTTTTCTGTCACAACATCGGTAGTATATATCTTGGTCCCCTCCTGGTTGACGTAGGAACCCGTCTGGATCCGCCCGGTGAGTCCCAGGCGTTGCCCCTTCCGAAACCACTTCTCCAGAAACTCCGCCGTCTTGCCAAAGGCAACACAGGAGATAAAGTCTGCCTCGTCTCCACCGTCCTTTTTGAACCGCCGGTCCACCGCCAAGGTAAATCTGGCCACGGTGGTGCCGCCATCCGTGTACCGGACGTCCGGATCCCGGGTGAGGCGGCCCACTAACTGCACACTGTTCACGCTGCTCCCTCCTTGTCTGCCTTCTTATATAATTCAAGCTTGTTCATACAATCCTTGTACTGGGCTACACTCATCTCTGTCATGTCCTTGATGCTGTACATCTTGAGGATCTTCTCCATTTTGAGTCCCTTGGTGCTGTATTTCTCCACCATGGATCTTACGGACTCAATCATGGCCGGAGTGACCTTGTCCGCTTCCGCAGCCTGTGCCGCCGGGGCCGCAGATAGACTCTGTTTCCTGTTTTCCAGCTTCCCTGCCTCCTGCTTCCCGGATGTTTTCGCGCTGCCCTTGGTGCCTTTTCCAGCTGTATTATCCTGGTTGTCTGCATCCTTCACATCATCAATACAGAACAGCCCATTCAGGGCATACTTCCTGGCATAGCTACTGGTGCTCCCTGTCACCTGGGACACATCCATCCCCTTCTTCTCCTGCTCTTCCCTGGCGTAGGCCGTGTTATCCACCGTCTCGCCGGATTCACAGTCCACGAACCTGGCCGTGGCTCTGATGTAATACCGGTCGCCAATCAGCATCAGCTCATCTCCGACAATCAGCGCCGCATTTACCTCCTGCAGGAGGGGCTTGGCCGCCTCCTGAATATCCTCGCAGTTCCGGTAATGATAGTTCCCGAATTTGTTATACTGATTCTTTGGAGCTTTCAGACCGAACTGTACCCGCTGCAGTTTTTCATATACGTTCACAGCCTATCCCTCCTCGTCCTCAATCTTAATAATTGTGTCATTGGCCGCATACCGAATCAGCGCCGACGCCAGCTCACGGACGCTCAATTCCCCATCTGATTCCCGGAGCAGCTTCTCCAGCAGATCAGCGGCGTCTGAATCAATCTTGATTACACCATCACCTTTGGCATTACGGCTGATTTTCACATCACGCTTGCGTCTTACGATAATCACGTTAGGCATCTTCTGCTCCCCCCTCTACAACGTCCACCTCTTCATCCATCCGGAATGAGAAGTCGGTCTTGAAGGAATAACCGCCACTGCTGCATACATCTGCTACCACCTTGCTCCCAGATGGCCGAACCTTCTCAACACAAAATTTCTGCCAGTTTCCATAGTCCCCATATTCCACCCGGATCACCTGGCCGGGCTGGAGATCCTTTGCTTTTATCATCATGGGCTCAATCCTCCAAAATAACTTCCGCTTCCAGCAGCGCCATATCCTCCAGCACCCGGTCATAGTGTTCTTTGTTCTCTGTAGTCCCGGACTCAATAGCCCGGCGAGCGGTCTGCTCCCTGAACAGCGTCCAAAGCCGAAAATATTTCTCATTCATCTTGCATTCTCCTTCAATATCCCTTAAAATAGGGATGTAATCTCACTATTTAGTTGCTGGAATCCCGGACGGTTGCCTCCGTCTGGGGTTCTTTTTCGTACTCCTGAACCAGACTGTGCCATGGATTCCTCCGTTCGTCCAGGCTGTTGGCCATGCCATATCCACCATTGACCGATACGATCACGTAGCAGGCTCCATGCCGGCGCTGCCAGTCTGCCAGCTGATCCATGATCTTCTGCAGCTCAATACATGCTCTTGACATCGTCTCACCTCCCATCCCGCATTAACTGGTAGAAATAATTCAACAATTCGCTCACATCTTGTGCTCTGTAAACTGCACTCGGATTTGTTTTCGCGCTTTCCTCGATGTATCCGGTAGCCCAGGCAATCGCCTCTCTCAGCCCGCGGTCGGACTCTTTAAGCCGTTCCACTGCCGTCATCTTAATAAGCTTCACGCTTCCACCTCCTACACCCCAATAATCCCGCCCCAGGTCAATGCCAGCAGCGTTCCGGTGATCGAAAACAGCACCATACACATCAGCGCCATCCGCTCCGCGCTCTCCAGGCTTCCCGTACCGGATCGTCCGCAGTTCCCGCTGCAACCGCCGCAGTTATTTCATGGCCTCGTCGTAAGTATCTAACATCTTGTTGTACTGCTCCACTGGTATGCAAATTGATTTTTTCATGCCATAGCCTCCTCTTTTCTGTAAGATGTAATCAGCGAAAATACATCTCGCCAAAATTCCATAATCCAAGGCTTCCCCAACTTATCCATCTCTGTCTCCATCTCCGCCTTGTATTCCTGATATTCTTCATCATTCATCTTGAGACACTCACAAACAATCTCACACACCATGGGAGTGGATTCACGAACAAAATCATCAAAGGTCATTTTAGCCCACCCTCCTCTCCAGTCCGCGGGGCTTATGCTGTTTCTCATGGATGTGCCCCAGAGCCCACGTCATATCAGTTTTTACGGCCTTGTATTCCGCATACATTACCTGCCGGCCATCCTGGAATTTTAGTGACATATTCACATATTTGATTCGCTTATTGGTATGCATATAATCCAGCGCCCAGTAATCGCCCTTCTTGCTGGCTTCCCAAATCTCATACAGATCCCGGTTCAATTCTGCCATCCAGCGACGGTGCCGGCTGCTCTTGTTATTCAACATGGAAAGCGTCGGGCTGAACAAATAGCTGGGCTTGCACATCATATACCGTGCAAGATTTAAGGCTTCATCAGCCATCAGCAGTTCATCCCCGTTCAATATTGCCTCCATCAGTTCCGGCGTCACGTCTGCGCCACGGGCCATTGCCTCCAAGCACCAATACTGTTTATGTTCCTCTACTAAATTCGGATATTTCATATTGTTATCCCCTTCCTTTTTTACCCCGGAGATGCTATACTTTTCTTGGATATTGTTGTATAGCCTCCGGGTTATCGGCCTTTAAGGAGTTGGCGCTTCTTAAAGGCTTTTTCATTGTCACATTTCCCCACGGTTGATCTTACCGATCTCCAGCTGCATGTTAGTAGGCGGCGCCCATCCGTTGATATACTCCAGGGCCTCATCAAACCTCACGGTGGGCGTGTTCTTATAGGAATTGACCCCGAAATAATCCTGGTAATCATGCCACAGCCTTGAAATGACCATGCCGTACATCTTGGGCGCTCTGACATTCTCATCCGTCTGCGGGTACTGGTAAGAGTAGGCCCGCGCTTTCTTTCCGCCCACAGCGCCCACGGCCACCGACTTGGCCAGTGCCTGAAGCTCCTGCTGCTGCCCGTAGTCAATCGTCATGGTGTTTTCCAGCTTGTCCACACGGACTTCCACGCCGCCCAAGCGCTCGCCCTGCTTGTCCAACATTCCAAGCTGAATCCTCAGCATTTCCTCTGGTGTCAGATGGCGCCACTGTTCTTTTTCTCTCGGAAGGAAAGCAGCTGCCAGAACGTCCGCGCACCGGTCCTGGTACTCCTCCAGCTTTTCAGCCAACTCCGGCATCTCCTTTTCCATTTTCGGAGTAATCTCCAGTTTTGCCAGAGCCAAGGGAAGTTTCATGATGTCAATACACCAAACATCTTTACCTGTTCTCAGCCCTAAGTAGGTCCCCGAAAATTTTTGGGTACCTTTTCCTACAGATTTATCAAATACCCATTTGTCGCGCCGATATTCAATCTGCTTCTCATCAAATCCCAAATCCCTCAGAATAGGATTTATCCCAGCATAAATCTTCCCGCTGTCCTTCTCCTGTACTGCCAGCAACTCAGCTCCGTAGAACGGAACTTTTTTCACCACTAAATCATTCATCTGCTCATTTCCTCTCTTTCTTTTTAATTGTTCTGGAGACTCCTTCCCACGACTCACCAGTCACAACTCCTCCGAAGTTTCTCGCAGAACCGCTAGTTATTCACCACCAAGCCCACAGCGCTCATGATCACCTTCTGATCCCGTGTGGGCCTCGTCGCTCTACTTCTCCCCATTGGACATCCTCGCCTTTTCCATCTTTCTGTGAAACTCGTCATTCGGTGCCGGATCATTGCAATAGATCCGCAGATCACCAATAACATGCATCCATTCAATCAGCACCTCATCCAAATCCCAGTTCTGGTAATCCCAGAGGAGACAAGCTACATCGTTGGCGCCGCCAAGCGGTTGGTCCGCGGGCCAGCACCGCAGCTTGTCCATGGTATAGAAGTAATCCTTCTCATTCCACCTAGTCCCATTAAATTTCTTCTCCACCGGGTACATCCGCAGCAGTTCCGCCGGTGTCAGCCTTCCTATGGCCTCCATAACCTGTTTCAGGTCCTGGTATCTACGATCAATCATCAAGCAGGACTTTGGGCCTCTGCTACGATTTAAGGATTCAATACCATCCATCCCATAGGCCTTGACCGCCAAAAATATGTATTTGGCCAGATCATCCACCTGGAGGTTCTTGATCCCGCGTGTACCACCATGACCTTCGGTGAAGCGTCTCAACGCCTTGCTGTATTTCCCTTGTCTATCGTCAATGCAGTCGCTGATCCCAATCGTGTCCCAACATCTCCATGCCTCCCGTATGAACGGCCACAGAATTCTGACTGGTCCGTGGAAATGCCGGAGCATATGGTAGACAAATGTGATCCTGTTACCCGTTCGCCGGACACTACTAGGGATCCTCCTACATTTCCGTTCCGCCTCATACAGATCCGTAATGTCCTTGATGTCCTGTTCGCTTACCTTATATGCAAATTTCTCCACACGGACCGCTTTCAGGTCATCCACGCTCATTTTTCGCAGGGAATACAGCATGTTATTGAGAGAGGTGTAATAATCCTGACAGCTCTGCAGCAGCTTTTGCATATCGTCCAAGTTCTGCGGCTGTAAGTAAGCCCCTAATATCTCCCGACACAATCCAATGCCCTGGGAATCCATCTGTAACTTCCACGATGTCGGCGAACCATGTGACACATGCACGCCATCCACCAGTCCTGCGGCCTCGATCCGGTCACAGCACAACTTCGCGTATAGCTCCATCCCCGCGTTGGCCAATACCTTATGCACATCAACCATAGCGTCCGGCAGATATCCGCCCTCCTTAATCTGTTTCAACAACAGGCCCTTACTTTCCTGATCCATCGCCCTGTCCTCCTCTGCCGTTTTTGTCTGTCTCCCCTGCCCGGGAACGTCTCGCATAAAACTCCTCCAGGCTCTCCCCGATTATTTTCTCTACCTTTGCCGGGTAAATCCGAAACTCCCATGTGGCCTTACCGGACTTCTCCGGCGGGATTACTAGGCCCAGATCCAGGACTCCCCTTCGCATATCCCTCCGAATATTGCTCGGACTTTTCCCCAGAATAGGGGCCGCGTCCTCTGGCCTTAAGCATAATTTTGTCATGACCTACATCTCCTTTCTTCTTATATTCCGATACACTCTTACATAGCGGTTTTACGTTCTTACCGCTTACAGCCGGACAGCTGCTGTGGATGGATGTGATTGTCAATGTGCTTGGTACGGGGTAATATAGCACGATATTTTAAATGTTTCAAGTCCCGCAAACCCGCGTAAAATCGAGCTTTTTTCGTCTAAATCACGATTTAACCGAGTAAGGATTTTACCGATTTTTTCATCACTTTTTGCCCCTCTACGTGCATGTAAAAATTTACAATAATTTACATTTGGTTAAATAACAATTTAGACGAATAAAAAATCCAATTATAAAATTTTTATAAACTATACTTTGTGATGAAATTAACAGAGCTTCTGTTGTGGGTTTTCACAGACCGTTCTTAAAAATGTGTACGCTTCGGGGTGGTGCTTTAACCGGTTTCGCATAGTCATCAGGGTTTTCTCCTCTTGCTGCCGCCTCCTCCCGCATTTCCTCAATGCGCTTTACAACCTCTTCACGGCTCTCTCCCGTAATATCCATAACGTCCTCTACTGTGAACGTCTCATGTATGCCAAAAGCTGATGCCAAGCTCATTCTCATGCCATTATATACGGACCGTAAAGTAAGGCCATTTTCCTCCATACCGCTTTTCATTAAGCTCGCTATCAAGTCACGCTGTACCCCATACTTGCCATATCGATTACATATTGCTGTTACTGCGCTTTCAAATTCTTTGTCCACCTTTTTCCTCCTTCTGCTCCAGTATCTTTCTAATTTCCGGAATCACAGTGTCAAAGTACACCCAGGTATCAACCTCTTTTACGGAATGCTCGCTCTTGCTGTGCCGATACTCGCCATACTCTTCAGTTTTCAAATTGTGCGCATTGGCAAGCCGTCCCACCTTGTTGGCGCTGATCCCGAACATCTCCCCGATCTCTCCAGCTGAATAAACCTTACGCTCACGCTTCGGCAAGGGAAGAAGTTGCTCACCGGAAAGTACCTCACTGGCCTTCGCCACCAGAATCGTTTTGTATGTACTGGACAGCGTGTCCACCTGAGACAATTTAAGGTATGTCTGCGCCATCCGAGACCGAGCGTTCATCATCATAATTTCAGTACGGTCTGTATGGACCTTACTTTCTACTTTCTTCTGTGATTTTCCTTTCTTATACTTCTCTTCCACCTGGATGAAATACCGGCGCACCTGCTTCCCCTTCTCGTTACGCTCCAGCATCGCCATTTCCTTGGCTGTGGCCAATTTAATGATATATTCCTGCTTGGGCCTGCCTCCGGTACTTTTTGACAAAATTGTCGTAAAGTCCGTATTTTCAATAGCGTCACATTCTTTCAGCCTGTTCTTAACCCAGTTGGAATACTCCTGCTTGCTTCCCAAGCACTCATACAGCTCCGTTCCATTCTTCTAGTTTCCTTTAGGACACATTTCTGTCAAAAAAAATATGCATAACATCTGCATCTGTCAAATTAAGTACATCCGTAAGTGCCAAAATTTCTCGTCGATTAAATTCACTTACGCCATGCATTTTTCTGTAAAATGTAGTTCTACCAATCGTTATTCCACATTTTACGTTCATCTCCTTAATTACCTCATTGATACTTTTCCCTGTTAAAATGATTTTTGACTTTAAAATATTTCCATCCATTTTATTCACCTCCTCCTTGTTTCCTACAGGATACTTTTTGTTATACCATGTAGCCACTTGATAGTCAAGCGCATTTTTTCTTAAAGGAAACTTTTTTCACATTTAGTTTCACATTTGTTGCAATTAAGACACTTTTGAGATATAATATGATTAGCTCATATGGAGGTGAAAAATATGGATAATCGTTTATATGAAAGAAGAAAAGAACTTGGACTCACTTTGGAAGAGGTTGGAAAAATTGTTGGCGTAAGCAAAAGTACTGTGAGAAAATGGGAAACTGGATATATAGAAAACATGAAAAGAGATAAGATAGCTCTTTTGGCTGAAGCATTACACGTATCCCCATTATATATTATGGGGATAGACGCTTCCCTTGAACAAGCAAATGATGACAATTATGTACAATTTCAAATTGATTCAAATTTCCCAAATATAGACAAAAGTAAAACAAAAGACCCAAATTATAAACGTGAAATAGGACATGACCTTGATAAGCTAATCGAGGAAATAAAAAATGATAAAGATGGCCCCTTGTATTACAAAGGTGAGCCACTCGATGCAGAACATCTTGATTTATTGGCCAAAACACTCGAATTGGCACTTGCAGAGGTTCGGAAACGGAACAAAATGAAAACGCCCTCTGTAGAATATCTCATGCCGCAGGCCGCCCACGAGCGCACCGACATAGAAGTAAGTGATGAGATGCGCAGGCACGACGACGACATAATGGCTGATGACGACTTCTGGAACAAATAGGGAGGCGATCACACTTGACGTATGATGAACTTCTGATTGCAGCGGACGAGGAAGGGCTTATTGTAAAGGAAGTCCCCCTACACTCTGGAGACGGGAGGTGCCGTGGCCGCCGGATCGCTATTCGCCAGGACATCCCTACTCTCAAAAAGAAAGCGGATGTACTCGCGGAAGAAATGGGCCATTACCATACTACCGTGGGACGTATTATTGAACAAGACTCTGTTACGGCCAGAAAACAAGAACGAGAAGCGCGGCTGTGGGCTTACAAAGTGCAGCTTCCCCTTCTCGATATTGTCAGGGCATATCAGGCGCATTGCAGCAATGTGGTTGAAATGTCAGAGTATCTCAATATATCTGAGGATACGATACAGGACGCCCTAGATCTATACCGTCAAAAATATGGACGCGGAACATCTGTCCTGGGGGATTACTATATACAATTTGAGCCTTACTTGGACGTGTTTGAATACTATAAAATCAATTAGGTTGTGCGAGGAGGATACAAATGAAAAAAAGATTCCTTATTTTAATTTTATCGGCCCTTACAATAACTGCGTGCAATGCTGGGGTCACCCAGAGCGAATACGAGGCAATTTCCAAGGAGGCCGTAGAATACAGCAGTCAGGCGGTTGAGTATAGTAGCCAAGCCGCGGAAATGGCCAGCAAATATTACGATCAACAAAAGGACAACAGAGAACTCACCAGTCAAATTAACTCTGTAAAATATGAGTTTGATAAATACAAGGAATCCATGTCTGAATATGAGGGAGTTGCTGCGGCTGAAGCTCAGGCCAGACAAATTGAAGCCGAATCTATAGCTGCTTCCAAAGCCGCAGAGGAAGAATCTGCCCTCGCAGCGTCCAGAGCTCAGAAAGAAGAAGAACGAAAAGCAGCAGAAGAAGAAAAGAAACATGAATATGAGACTGGCATTACCTATGAACAGTTGGCTAGGAATCCAGATAATTACAAAAATAAAAAAATAAAATTTTCCGGTACAGTCTTGCAGGTGCTTGAAGGAAGCGGAGATAATAATCAAATTAGGCTAGCTATTAATGATGATTATGGAGACATTTTATTCTGCGAATATAACAAGAAGATTGTTTCGTCCAGGATACTGGAAAATGATCATATAACCGTATATGGAATATCCTATGGGTTATATAGTTATACATCAACCATGGGCACTACAATAACAGTTCCGGCAGCTATACTCGATAAAATTGACCAATAGATTTTATATAATAAAAGCCCCAGGAGCCGCGAACTCCCAGAGCTTTCAAAACCAATGCAACCGATAGGATACCGGCCACAATACACACTTATATTATACCCGGTATCCTTCCCAAAGTGAACCCTGAACAGACGTTCTAAGGAGGAATGATACTATGCCAAGACGCCCCAAACACCCCCGGCTCCCCAACGGCTACGGTTCCATCCGCTACCTGGGCAAAAGCCGCAAGAACCCCTTTGCCGTCCACCCGCCGGCCGACATCGACGGGAACCGGCCACCGGCCATCTGCTATGTTGACGACTGGATGAAGGGCTTCATTGTCCTTACATCCTACAAGGCCGGCACATACACCCCAGGGATGGAGGCCACGCTGGAGATCCCCAGCAGCGCCAGCTCCAAGGATCTGGAAGCCCTGGCAAGCCGTTTAATGGCCGACTATAACCGCGTCAAGGGGATTGAGCCTGAAGAGCCTGAAAAGAGCTTTACGGAGGTCTATGAGGCGTTCTACGCCAACAAATTCCCCGAGGGCCACAAATATTCCAATGCCACTGTGCGCGTAACACAAGCCGCCTTCAAAAATTGCAAGTCCCTTCACGATAAAATATTCCGCGCTTTGCGGTCCGAGGACCTTCAGGCCAACCTGGACTCCTGCCCACTGAAGCACGCCAGCCTGGAGCACATCATAAACCTGTACCATCAGATGTACCACTATGCAGATGGCCAGAGTTGGTGTGACAAGGATTACAGCAAATTTGTGAAAATCAAGAAGGAAGATGACGATGAGCATGGAGTACCGTTCGCCGACGACGAGCTACGCGTCCTCTGGAAAAACGTCCAGGACGAGACGGCGGAAATGGTACTGATCATATGCTACTCAGGGTGGCGGATCTCCGAGTACATCGGTCTGGAAGTGAATTTGAAAGAAAAATACTTTTTCGGTGGTATGAAAACGGAGGCCGGCGAAAACCGTACCGTGCCAATCCATTCCGCAATACTGCCATTGGTGGAGCGGAGGATGGTCAAGTATGGAAAGCTGCTCCCCCGCAGCCAAAGTGAGTTCCGCGCCGACATGGAGGACTTGATCAACCGCCTTGGCTTCCCGAATGATCCCAAGCGCACGCCGCACGATTGCCGTCATACATTTTCAAAGCTCTGCGAGAAATACAACGTGGCAGAAAATGACCGCAAGCGTATGATGGGCCACGCTTTCGGCAACGATATCACAAACCGGATATACGGGCACCGAGAGCTTGAGGACTTGCGAAAACAGATCGAAAAGATAAAAGTTAATTTGTGACTTTATTGTGACCAATAAACCCCAATAACCTAGTAGGAAGTGGTAGACTGTGGAAGATATTAAAACCCCGCAAACCCGCATAGAATCGATGTTTTCAGGCTATTTTTTGTCTATTCTCTACCAGTCTCTGAACCGCCTGTCTTTAATACAAAATTAACATTTTGGTCACACTTTTCCCAGTAATATCAAGGGTTTCCAGGTTTTCCGGCCGCCCCGTTTAAGGGGCAAATGCCCCCCGGACGCCCCCCACATTGAGAACTTATTGTCAACCAAGCACATTGCACAAAATGTATGTTCGTCCCCCGACTTATCCACACTCTCCACAATTATCCACACACAGATTCCCCATTTTTATCCCCACCCGGAATCCTCCATTTTACGTGAAAATCGAGTTATGCACCGAGTTGTCCACATTATCCACAATTTTCGACCTGTTTTTCGCCTTTCCCCCCTGTCGGTTAGCGGAATCTTAATTTTTGTACAGTTCTCATAAACTTAACAATTTCAAAATTAAATACAAGCATTTCTCTTGACATTTCGGGAACACTTCTAATAGGAATTCAATAGGCGCTTCGCCCGCCCAAAGCGCATTTTTAGAAAAAATTAAGACAAATTGTCCTAACATTTTATTGAATTCGATTGTATTTTCGGAATAAATATGATATAATTACCCTATCTCAAGAAAAGGAGTTGATTGTATGCGTTATACCATAACAGGACGAAATATTGAGGTAACTCCAGGTTTGAAGGCCGCCGTCGAAAAGAAGATCGGAAAATTGGAACACTTCTTCACACCGGACACCGAAGTAATTGTAGCGCTCAGCGCACAGAAAGACCGGCAGAAGATCGAGGTGACGATTCCCGTCAAGGGCAACACCATCCGCGCCGAGGAGTCCAGCACCGATATGTATGTCTCCATCGATTTGGTGGAAGAGGTGATTGAACGCCAGATCAGACGTTATAGAAAGAAACTGATTGACAAGAAACAGGCCGCTCTCTCCTTCTCCCAGGCGTTTATCGACGAGGAAGAGGACGAGCAGGAGGACGATATCCGTATCGTCAAGACCAAAAAATTCGCAATCAAACCCACGATTCCCGAGGAAGCCTGCCTGCAGATGGAGATGCTGGGACACAATTTCTACGTATTCCTCAATTCCGATACCGACCAGGTGAACGTGGTGTACAAGCGTAAGAACGGCACTTACGGACTGATTGAACCGGAGTTTTAAACATTTTCATAAATACAATAAGGAGGGGCCGGACGCCCCTCCTTAATCTTTGCCCATAATCCCGCGGTCCGCCCCAAAGCTCCCGCTCTCACGCCCGGGCCTTCGCCCCGCCGTTCCGCTCCATAAAGAACATCCACACCGCCATGGCGCAGATCACCCCGTATCCCATCCAGCTGTACACATCCGGCAGCTGGCCGAACAGGAAAAATCCCAGAATCGCGGAAAAGACGATCTGCGAGTAGTCGTAAACCGAGATGTCCCGGGCCGGCGCATAGCAGTAGGCCGCCGTTATGCCGAACTGCCCACCGGTCGCCGCCACGCCCGCCATCAGCAGGCTGCCCAGCTGCCAGGCCGTCATTGGGTGGTAGTTGAGAATAAATACCGGCAACAGCATCAGCGTGGAAAAACCGGAGAAAAAGCACACGATAAAGGGCCCTGCCTCTCCCCGCTTTCCCAGAATCCGCACAAAGGTGTAGGCGATCCCGGCGCCCATCCCTCCCAAAAGGCCCACCACCGCAGCGGGACTCTGTATGTCAAAACCGGTAGGCTTGATGATCAGCAGGCTTCCCGCGAATGCGCCCACCACCGCTGCTGCCTGTTTAAACGACAAACTCTCCTTCAAAATCAGCATGCTGAACAAAATGGCAAAAAATGGGGACATCTTGTTCAGCATGGAAGCGTCCGCCAGCACCAGGTGGTCCACTGCATAAAAATTGCCCATCATTCCCACCAGGCCGAACATGGACCGGCAGACGAGCAGCAGCAGATTGGACTTCTTCCCGGAAAATGCCACATGCTTGCGGCGCATCACAAACCAGGCCGCAAAAAACGCGATCAGGTTGCGGAAAAATACCTTCTGCAGGGACGGCAGGTCCCCGGCGGCCCGGATAAATACGTTCATAAAGGCAAAGCAAAGCGCGGACAGCACGATGCACGCGATGCCCTTATGCCGGTCCCGGATCATTTTCTCCCTCAAATCTTCCTGTTTCAATGTCTCTTCCATACTAAAACCTCTTTCACGCGGCCGCACGGCAGGTCCAAAGACCCGCCCTCCGGTTCACGGTAGTCTGCAATGAGCCGCTGGCCCAGCCTGCGGCCCATTGCACTCAATAAGAGAGGGACCCTTCCGGTCCCCCTCGCATTATTTTTTTAACACAGCCGCCGGACTGCAAAAACCGTTCCGGCCGCCTTAATCCAGGAATGTAACCGCCTTGCACGGCGTCCGGTAGTTGGCCGGAGCCAGGCAGATCCCGGTAGCGGGCGTGCTGGCGTGAATCACCTGTCCTCCGCCTATGTAGATCGCCACATGGTTGATATAATCCCCGCTGGCATAGAACAGCAGGTCTCCGGGTTTCACCTCGCTGGTCGGGATGGTCCTTCCCTTGGCCGCCTGGTCTCTGGAGCTTCTTCCCGTGCTGATCCCGAAATGGGCGTACACGCTCATGACAAAGCCCGAGCAGTCCGCGCCGCTTGTGAGGCTGGTGCCGCCGTAGACATAGGGGTTGCCTAAGAACTGTCTGGCGTAAGCCACAATGGCCGTGCGCGTGGCCGAGGTCACCTCGCCGGAGCTTCCTCCGCCGCCCGGCCCCACGGCGATTGTGGTCTCCTTGGGTTTGGACGTGGTCGTTTCCTTGGCCGTGGTGGGCGCTGCCGCGCTCTCCCCTCCGCCCTGCTCCGGATTCACCGGAATAGTGCCGTCCGCCGTGTTGCCGTTGGACTTGGTCGTGGCCGCCGTGGTGGTCTCCTTTTTCGTGGTCTCCGCAGCGGTGGTCGTTTTCTTCCGCTCCGCTTCCTTTGCCTCCTCCAGCTTTTGAATGGCCTCCTCGGCCTCTTTCTTGCGCTTGGCCTCCTCCTCGGCTTTGGCTTTCTCCTCCTCCGCGGAAACCGCTTTCTGGAACTCCACGGTGGTATTCATATAGTCCTTGAACACGTACCCTTCCAGGTCCGAGTCCACCGCCACCTTGAGGAAGTCCCCCTGCTCCTCCAGCACCACATAATGGGCGCCCTCGGCCAGCAGGGTCAGCGTCTGGCTGGTCAGGTCCGGGCTTTTGCGCAGGCGCAGGGTGGGAGTGCCAACCACAGTACCATACCTGGTCCCCACCTGCTTGGCCTTGCTCTCAGCCTCCGCGCCGGTGACGAAATAATCTGCTTTAATGTATCCGGTCACGGAACCGGACCGGATCTTATACCACTTTCCGCCCTCTCCGTCCACCGTGTCCAGAATGGTGGCCGCGCTGTCGTTGTAGATCTTGCCGGTCACGCCGCTGGTGGTATTCGCCTCAGTGCGGATATTCACATAACCGTTCACCTTGGACACCGCAACGTTGTCATAGGGAGAGGACTTGGCCTTGGTGGTCTCCGGAGCCGCTGTAGTGGCGGCAGCCGTCTCGCCGGACTGCCCTCCCTGAGCTGCTTGTCCACCTCCGCCGCCGGATGCTGCGGAAGTGACGGCAGCCGCGTCAAAAACAGACGCAAGGGCCTGCTCCGGCTCCTCGGTGCTGGCGTAGAAATTGTTTAGCGCCACGGAGATGCCCGCCAGTGAGGAACTGGTCTCCAGGTTCGTCGAAGCGCTGGCCGGCATCGCCCAGAAAACCGAGCACACGCCCCCGGCGATGAGTATTTTCGCCACTTTCTTCATTGGAACGCGCTCCTCCTCCTAGTTGCCCATCAGATAGTGTTCCGCGCTGGTCACCGCGTTGGCTCCATCCGCCGCCGCAGTCACAATCTGGCGCAGGGGTTTGGTACGCACATCTCCCGCCGCAAAGATGCCCGGCACAGAGGTCGCGCAATCCTCCCCGGCCTTGATATAACCGTGATCCGTCTCCAGCAGTCCGTTAAACGCCTGGCTTTCCGGCGTGATGCCAACGGCGATAAAAACTCCCTGAACTTCCAGATTCTGGGACTCGCCGGTCTTGACATTGGTCACCTTAAGCTGTTCCACCCGTCCGTCGCCGATGATCTCATCCGCCACGCTGTCCCACACCATCTCCACGTTTGGCAGGGAGAGCAGAGTCTCCTGCAGGCTCTTGGCCGCCCGCAGCTGGTCACGGCGATGGATCACATACACCTTGGTGCACATTCTGGCCAGGAAAATGGCGTCCTCCACGGCCACGTCGCCGCCGCCCACCACCGCGGTCACCTTGTTGCGGAAAAACGCTCCGTCACAGGTGGCGCAGTAGGAAACGCCCGCCCCGGCCAGCTCCTCCTCGCCGGGAACTCCCAGCTTCCGGTGATGAGCGCCGGTGGCGATGATCAGAGCTTTGGCCTCGTAGGTCTCCTGCTCGCAGACCACCCGCTTGATCTCCCCGTCGTTCTCCACCCGGACCACCTCGTCCTCCGCAAACACCGCGCCCAGAGCGTCCGCGTGCTCGCGCAGTTTCATGCCCAGGTCGTATCCGCCCATACCAGGAAGGCCGGGATAATTGTCCACCTCGTAGGTGGTCAACACCTGTCCTCCGCTCACCATAGCTTTCTCCACCACCAGAGTGTTCAGTCTCGCTCTCTGGGCATAGATCGCCGCCGCAAGTCCCGCCGGTCCGGAACCGATAATAATCAAATCATATCTCGTCATAATCTCTCAGTCCTTTTCTGTTATTATTTCTGTCTGCGGTAGCAAAAATACCTTCCTGCAGCCATTTTATCGTTTTTATGCAACTACAAATTATTATAGCACAAGGTTTCCATTTGTTGTACCCGATTTTCTTACAATTCATAATCCGCAAAGTTCACTTTATCCGCCAATCACTTGAAATCGGTCCGACGAATGTTTATAATAGCTGCAAGGGATACAATATTTGGAAGAATACCACTGAAAGGAGGCAGTATATGCCGCGCAAAACTGTTTTGGTAACAGGAGCTTCCAGGGGAATCGGCAAAGCCGTGGCGATCAAATTTGCCAAGAAGGGATACAACGTGGTGATCAGCTGCGTCCACCGGGCCGAGCAGCTGGAGCAGACCAGGCGTGAAATCGAGAGCTTTCAGGCCCCCTGCCTGGCCTATCTGGGCGACATGGGGGATCTCAAGAGCTGTGAAACATTATTTTCCCAGATCCGCAGCCGGTTCGGAGGCGTGGACGTGCTGGTGAACAACGCCGGAATCTCCTACATCGGGCTTTTGCAGGACATGTCCTCCGAGGACTGGGAGCGGATGCTCCATGTCAACCTGACCTCGGTCTTTAACTGCTGCAAGCTGGCCATCCCCTACATGGTGCGCCAGAAACAGGGGAAAATCGTCAACGTGTCCTCGGTCTGGGGCGTGGTGGGCGCCTCCTGCGAGACTGCGTACTCCGCCACCAAGGGCGGAATCAACGCGCTGACCAAAGCACTGGCAAAGGAGCTGGCTCCCTCCAATATCCAGGTGAACGCCGTGGCCTGCGGCGCCATCGACACGGAGATGAACCAGTGGATGGAGGAGGACGAGCTCATCGCCCTGGTGGAGGATATCCCGGCCGGACGTCTGGGCTCGGCCGAGGAGGTGGCGGATCTGGTCTACCATCTGGGCTACAAAAACGCTTACCTGACCGGTCAGGTCATCGGCCTGGACGGGGGATGGATTTAGAGCGTGTCTGAAAATTGCTTTCCGTCAGATGTGCGTCCCACTTTGTGGAAGATTTGGTCCCGATGAGGAAGGCGTAGCGGGCTACGTTGACCGAATCGGGACCAAATATGCCGCGAAGTGGGGCGTGCAGATGGCGGGAATGAATTTTCAGACACGCTCCAGGGAAAATCCTTACAATTTCCTTACATGCATTGACCTTGGAGTAACTCCAGGGTGTAGAATATTCCCATATGAACCACTGTTTTACACCCGCCAATCCCCCATTTTTGATGGTTTTGCACTCTATTTCAGAAAACCCCCGGAGTTTCCTCCGGGGGATTTTTCTATCTGTATGATTTGATCCAAAAGACGGGTCAACCGCCCAGCAGCATGCCGGCCACTCCGATGGCAAAGGGAATGAACACAGGCAGACACAGCAACAGGCCCTGGGTCAGGAAGGTGCCTTTGTGTTCCCTGATATTTTTCTCTTCCCTCTGATAAAATTCGCGTTTTGTGTCGTCCAAATCAAAATTATACTCGTAATGATGTGTTCCAATGGTGATCCACGCAGTCAAAATCAGAGCGATTCCAAAAAATCTCAGCGTCCCTTCTTTTCCGAATTGCATACAGACCGCGTAAAGCGACGGCCAGAAGAGATACCAGATCAGCCGGAAGCGCATCCCGCGGATGATCTTTTTGTCCGTCTCCTGCGCGGGCGGCTCCACCGGCACCTGCACCTCCCGCAGGCACTGCTCCAGGTATCTGCGGCATTCGCCGCAGTGCTCCATATGATCCCTCATATAATCTCTTGTCTCTTCACTCAGCAGGTCCTCCCCATACATGGGTATAAGATCCCGCACAATCGCGCAATCGTTCCGTTCCATCTTCATTCCTCCTCCAAATGCTCCAGCATACGGTTCTTGCAGCGCATAAAGTTCACCCGGGCCCACACTTCGGTTCGGCCCTGCAGGGCCGCGATCTCCCGGAAGGACAGCCCGCCGAAAATCCGCAGGCACATCAGGCTTCGCAGCGGTTCTTCCAGGCCGTTTAAGTAACCGAACGCCTCCCGGATCTTTTCCCGTTCCCGGTAATCCCCGGCCAAGTCCGTCGGAGCCGTTATGGACTCGTCTAAGGGAAGGGACGGCGGATTCCGGCGCAGCCACCGGAAATATTCATTACGGGCGATGGAGAAAATCCAGGTTTTCACGGAGCCGTCCCCGCGAAAACCTGCAATCCCCCTGATCACCTGCAAAAAAGTAGACTGAAGAATATCCTCCGCCGCATGCCGGTCCCTGCACATGGAAAGCAGATAACCGTACACTGCCTGGGAATACCGGCGGTATAATACCTCAACCTCATCACTTGCTGCCATCTGCGCCACCTCCTTCTGCCTATTAGATCCGCAAAATGAAGGAATGTTACACTTAAATGAAATTATTTTTTATCCGTTTATCCGGGCTGTACGCCGGAGGGACCGCCGTAGCGTACATAGCGGTCAGCGGAGACATTGACCGAAGTGACGCTCATGTCGTCCTCAACCGTTGCGGGGTAAAACCACACGCTCCCATCCCCCAATCCGATCAGGCCGTCCTTGCAGAACAGATCCGTAGCCGGAGTTTCTTCCAGTTTTTTCCTGAAATCCTGTGTAAAAATATCGTCGTAGTACGTCAGAAATTCCTCCGCTCCCGCCACCTGGGCCTCGCCCGCAGGCGTTTTGACCTGGCGCGGATATCGGATCATTCCCGCCACCGCCTCCCGGTTGTCCGCCTTTACGGCCTCCAGAAATGTGGAGACAAAAGCCGCAGCCTCCTCCTTGGACATGCCGCTCTGCATGAAAAATGCCTCCGCATCCGCTCCCTGGTCCGCCACCTCCGAATTCCCGCCCTCCGGCATCAGACTTTGGGCGCCATCCCCGGCGCCGCTCTCAACCGGGGCCTGCGTCCCGGGCTCCGCGGACGGCGCTTCCCCGGCCTGGGGACCGCTCTCTGCCGCTGCGCTTTCTCCTGCCGCGCTCTCACCCGTTTCCGGCGCAGTCTCCCCGGAAGTTGCATCCGCCGTCTGCCCGGCGGTCTCAATCTCCGCGTAACGGCCGCAGGCCGACAGCTGTGCGGCCGACAAAACCGCGGCAAACAAAATTGCTGACGTTCGACTCATTCTCACAATTATTTCCTCCCATCCACTTCCGCCATATCACGGTGCTGTTTGTTCTATTATACATTTTCTGGGAAAAAATAATATTACCAAACTCTTAATATAATCCATCCATTATTATTAATATTCTGTGGCCCGTTTTGAATGCGGACAGGGGGGCTTCCGGCCGGTACGGCGCGGCCGCGGCAAGGGCGTTCCAGCCGTTTGGGGAGGGGGCAGTCACGCCGGTCTGCCGGTCCACAAGCCCCGCTCCCGGGTACGTGCGCCGCCGGGCGCACCACAAAAAAACCTTCCAGGGAAATCCCCGGAAGGTTTTGAATGTGTCTGCGAATTGTAGATCCTGAACGCGATTAACGCTTGCTGAACTGCGGAGCGCGACGTGCAGCCTTTAAGCCGTATTGGCGTACAGTTTAGCGCCGGTTTTCCTTGATTTTATGGGCTTTTTGGCCTCTGCCCTCAAATGTTGCCCCAGTATTTAATCATAAAAATGGGGGCATTTTAGACACCAACAGATGGAGCAAATGCAGCATTTACAACACTCAGAAGTTCCTCCGGTTTATTATACTTCACCTGCGCGTAAATGTCCATAGTCGTCTTACTGTTTTCATGCCCGGCAAGATATTGAACAGTTTTTGGGTCAATGCCTGCATACAGCAGGTTAGTAATATAGGTGTGGCGAAGTTGATGTGGGGTCACATCAAAGTCAATGGCATACACCAACTTAGGATTGTTTTTCTGGTGTTCCCCAGGGGTGGGTGTTACGGTGCATTTGATGCACTGGCCATTTACATACTTATAATAGGTATGCGGTTTTGTGGATCGGACGGTTACATATTTCCAAACCCGCTGGAACTGCGAAGATGAAAGAGGCTGTCCATTTCTGTCAGCAATCACATATTCCGATTCGGTTTTCTCTTTCACTTCCCGCAGGCAGTCTGTCAAACACTTTGGGATCGGAACATCTCTCCGGGCCGCCTTCGTTTTCAGCGTTGTGGAAATCACCGGCCTGTTATTTTCTGAGCGCCATGCTCTCCGTACAGAGATGTACGGCGTAGGAACATCCAGAAATACGCAGTCCCATTGCAGTCCCAAAATTTCTTCGCGCCGCAGGCCGGAATATAAAGCGATCATTATAAAGGTATAGGGCGGAAGCCCTCGGACAGTATCTAAAAGTAGCTTCACTTGCTCATCCGTCAAGGCATTTATCTTTTTCCCCGGTTTTCCCCCTTTGGCCGAGAGTCCCTCACAGGGATTATATTCAAGTAATTGGCTTCGCTCTGCAGAATAAAAGACACATTTTAGGAGCATATTTACCTTACTATACAATCCAGCAGATTTTGAAGCCAATGGAATCATCGCAAGCCGAATATCGTCTGCAGTCACATCCTCAAGATACATATCGCCTAAAGACTTGACAATATAGTTGTTCATGGTCTGGGTATATCCTCTCAACGTGCCGGAAGATACCTTTGCCGACTGCATGAGCAGCCACTTCTCACAATACTCTGCCACTGTTGGATGTTTTCTGCGGAAAACCGCCTCCTCTACCTGGCGTCGGGCCTCCATCTCCTTTAACTGGAGTTCCTCGCAGGTTTCAGCATACAAATCCACCCGCTTTCCATCGGCATCGGTGATCCGAGTCCTGTAATATTGAATCCCCCTCCGCATGGTAGTGCCATACCGGGGAACATTTTCTTGTTTTTTCGCCATGGTTTCTGTTCCTTTCTATTTTAATATGTATTTCAGCGCCGATACCTTCTTTATACTGAAAAACCATGGCTCTATCAAAGGTGCAATTCTGGGAAACGCAAAAGGCGGGGAACACTCCCCGCCCTTTGTACGTTTTCTGTCTGATTATGATTGTGCCGCTTCGTATTCACCGCCATCCCATTCGGCAAAGGCCCCGCTTAAAACCCCTGCCAGTTGCTCCGGCTTGTTGTACTTTACCTTTGCATAAATGTCCATCGTGATCTTACTGCTCTCATGGCCCGCCAAGTATTGAACTGTTTTCGGGTCTACTGAAGCGTGAATCAAATTTGTGATGTAGGTATGACGAAGCATGTGTGGCGTAACGTCAAAATCCAAGCTATATACCACATGACCATTGTTCCGTGCTTTTTCACCCAGCTTCGGGTAAAGCATATACTTCACATATTTCCCGTCCACAAGTTTGCGAGCTATCCTCGGTTTTGCTGTCCGTGTCACGATATACTGCCAAAGCCGCTTAAACTGCGTATAAGACAACGGCTCTCCATCCTGGTTGGCAATTACATAGTCTGATGTCGATTTTTTCTTTGCCGCTTTCAAGCACTCTGCCAAACGATCCGGGAGAGGGATATTCCGCTCCCCAGCCTTCGTTTTTAACTCTGTGAGAATGACCGGCCTATTATGTTCCGTGTGCCACGCCCGCCGGACCGTCAAATACGGCGCATCTGTATCCAGATATACCGAATCCCATTGCAGTGCAAGGATTTCTTCCCGCCGCAGCCCGGCATACAGGCCAATCATCACAAATACATAGGGCGGCAACCCACGAATGGCGTCCAAAAGCCGTTCTACCTGTTCATCCGTCAAAGCCTGCCGCTCCTCCTGCGGAACGCCTCCGCCTTTTGCCTCAAGGTATATCGTCGGGTTTGTATCAATCACATGGCTCTCCTTGGCCGCCCGGAAAATAGACTTGTAGAGGATTACCACGGACTTATATACTGAAGCCGACTTTTTAGAGACTGGCACAAGGGCAACCTGGATGTCATCCAGGGTTACATCGGCCATTCGTTTCTCACCCAGCTCCTTGATAATATGCCGCCGCACCTTGGATGTATAATCAATCAATGTGGTGGCACGGATATGGACGGACTGCATCAGAAGCCACTTTTCACAATACTCGGCGACCGTGGGGGATTTACGCCGGAATGTGGCGTTGTCGATTTGCTCAAGAGCCGCCATTTCCTTGTCGTAAACTTCCTCGCGGGTTTTTCCGTAAAGAATCACCCGTTTGCCATCTGCGTCCTCAATATCTGTTTTGTAATACTCATGCCCATTTATCTGGACTTTGCTGTACCTGGGAATTCGTTTTCTTTTTGCTGCCATTTTTCTACCTCCAAATGCAATCGGTGTTGTATCTTTGTTTTACCAAAACCGCACGATTTGCTCAAAGGTGCGATTTGTTTCCTCGCACATTTCGGTAGGTTGCTTTCTTTTCCACAGGTTTTGCCCGATAGGTGCATTTAGCAACATATTCCTGAAGGTAGGCAGAAGTGAAATATACGCATCCATTCGGCACATATTGAATATAGGAAATCAAACCGCTGTTTCTGGCTTCATCCAAGGTGGCAAGGCTGATTCCCAACAGTTTTGCCGCCTCCTTACGAGTAATCAGCTTTTCCATATCCAATCTTCACTTCCTTTCCTTCTTTTTTACTACTTCATAATCAAAACCGGGCCGCTGGCCGCAGTAGGTGCAGATGTCCTTTTCCACCCGGTCAGGGTGGACCCTGCGCAAATAATAAGAGCCTGTGCCGTAGAAGTTATTGGCACAGGCCGGACAAAGGCACATGATTAAATTTTTCGGCGTTTCTTCAATCAATCCCACGCTGACTGCCAGAGCGCGGTTGAGCCGGCGGATATGCTGTTCCTCCAGATGTCCGATGTACGTTTCCAGCCGTCTTTTATCAATGGTGCGGAGCTGCTCCATCAGCACCAGAGAAGGCAGCTCCAGGCCGTTCTCTGCTTTGAGAAGGTAATGGGTAGGCAGCTTGGCCTTGGCGTCTACTTTGCTGGATATGGCCGCCACAATGACCGTGGGGCTGTGCTTGTTTCCAGTATCATTCTGAATAATCAGGACAGGGCGATAACCTTCCTGTTCGGAACCGATTCCCCGGCCCAAATCGGCATAGTACATATCGCCGCGATGATATGTTCTGTTCATGCTTTATGACCTCCCTTTGAAATGCAGGCGGCTGATGCCGCCTATGTAGAGCCGGACAGCAGAACGAATGAAGGCCGGGGAGAGATAAAACAATCCTCTGTTTTCATTGGCCCGTCCTGCTGTACGGCCCATATTTCAAAGTGTTCCTATTTGTCCTCGACACCCCGGAACACTGCGGGAAGTCATCAAACGGCTGGCGGCTCACCAGCTCCACGGGGAATCTCACCCCTCGCGTGGTTCTCACGCAACCGCCCCCATTGCCTGCGACGGATCACGGCAGTAAACCGCTTCAACGCTCGGACATTAGGCTGGACGGGAGTATCGCTCCGCTGCTGGTCATGGCCGTACCGGGAGCCGCCCGGTACTGGCAGCCTGCTGTTTCTCGCTCCTTGCTGGGAAGAACAAACCAAAGACCTACAATTTCTTTTTTCGGTGGTGTCTCGTTGTTTTCTCCCGGCAGATCACCGCGCAGCCGCTACCTGGGCTTTGGCTTTCGCCAAAACAGCGGGAATGTGCCTGATGAATGGGTATGCAGTTTTCAAGGTGCCGTGAGGCCATAAAAAGAACCTCTCACCCTATTTGCCGTTGGGTGAGAGGTTCTATAACCGCTAAAACTTATTTTTCCAGAAAAATTTTTAGCTTTTTGAGGATTTTCATTTTCCTCTTATAAACGGCGGGCTGAGAAATGCCGAGTTCCATCGCCAACTCGCTCTCCTTGCGCTCATCAAAGAATAATGCCTGGATCAGCGCACGTTCTTCTGGGGTAAGCAGGGAAAGCGCGGTATGTAGCCTGTCCACTTCCAGCTTGTGGAGCACCATGCTCTCCACGCTTTCCTGCTCATCGGAGAATTGCTGGGCATTTTCATCTACCAGCCGGTCCAAAGAATCTTCGCGGCTGGGGATGATCTGCACCACTTGGCCCTCCTTTCCGAGAACGAATCGCTCGGTTTTCAAATCGTTCTCAAAATAGCGCATTTTCCGGTCGCCCTGCATATAGGCCCGGTACACTTCATCCGTGACCTCAACATATTGGCCGCGAATCCATATTCTTTTTTTATCAGCGTCCACGCTGTTTTACCTCCGATCAGTCTGAATTGCGAGAAATTCAGACTGGTCGGGCGGCCCCCTACAACGTGGAAATGATGGGGTTCCTCTATATAGAAAAACGCACCTGCAGAATGGGACAACAGCCTCAACAGCAAGTGCGCTTCTTTTTAGTTCGTGTAAATCATGGCATGATGGTTCAGTGTGAAGGGCGTAATATCCCGTTGAAAAACGGGAAGTTTTTTTGACCGTACACCGTCAAACAGGCGGCCTACGACATAAAATCATACTCGCTGCTTCTAATGAGCAGCGGTGCGCAGGATGACCAACGCATGAAATATCCCTCCAGGCCAAAAACGTGGTCTGGAGGGATGGGCATGACAAAGTACCCTGCCAAAACCTCGTTTTTTTTATTGGCAGGGCCAGCTATACGATCCTGGTCAGTTCACTTTTCTCTGCACTGTCAGTTCTCTAAAATTTGAACTGCTATGCCATTATAAATCTGGCATAAATCTGTAAAATAGAAAGAGAGGTGAACTGTAGGTGCAGAGTAAACATGAAACGCTTGGCGAGATCATCAAGAATGCCCGCATAAAAGCAGATATTACGGTCGAAAATCTGGCCGCCAAGGTCGGAGTAGGCGAGAGATTTATATATCGTATCGAGAACGAAGGCAAAAAGCCCAGCTACGACATCCTGTACAAGTTGATTCGGGAGCTGTCCATTTTACCCGATCAGATTTTCTTCCCAGAAAAGCAGATTGAGGATTCTGAAATGGAAAGCCTTGTCCGTATGCTGTATAACTGCGATGAGCGTTCTATGCAGATCATCAAGGCGACGGTCCGAGCAGCCTTGGACAGCCAGCCCAAAGAGTGAAAAAGAGCCGATGTCCGTGGGAAATTCTCACAGGTTCATCGGCTCTGCGTCTATGCGTCTGGCTCTTTGATGACAACGATATGTAATTGTTTCGCCTGGATTAAGCTCTCTCGTTTGCACTTTGGGCAGTAGAGAGGATAATTGATTAAAACCGTATCCTCCCTGATTCGATCACGGGTTTTATTCCCGCAGACGGGACAATAAACCCACTCTGTTTGCTGCATGGGAATCACCTCCATTCTCCTGTTTTCAAGACATGGCCGAGGGCTTGCTGTTCTGCAAGCTCGCCGGCGTGTCTTTTTTATTTATTCTTCCTTTTCCCGGAATCCCCAAGCCTCAAAATCCGTATCGTCCTCCTCCGGCTCCACCTCATCGGTATAATCGGAACCGGTGGCCTCTGCCGGGGGATTGAGCATATAAGGCGCGACCTGTACCGGCGCTTCGCTCTGAATCGCCAGCACCCTGCGGGCAGCCTTGCCGCAAAACACCATGGCGGCGGCAAAGGCGAAATACTGCACACAGCTTGTAAGATAGAGATTCACAATGGCCAGTTCATTTCCCTGCACAGGGACACCCTGCTCAAGCTGCCGGGAAATGTTTTGGTGGCAGGCTGCCAGGGAAACAAAAGCCGTAATCAGCAGCACCACCGCAAGAACATAAAATACTGTGGAAAGGATAGTCCCTTTTTTCGAGGGCTTTGTGATTGGATTGCTGTCCATCTCCATCAATGCGCCCTCCTTTCACTGCGGGGAGCGTTGTTTCTGCGGGATTGGGGCTGGGCGGCTCCATCTTGAACGCGCTCCAGCACCTGCAGCTCACCCTTTTTCAGCCGGAATACCACATCGGCCTGCTTCGCCAGTTCGTTGGAGTGGGTAACGACCACCACACACTTGTTCATCTTGTGGGCGCTCTCTTTGAGGATCTCGGTAATGTCCTGGGCGGTGTCCTCGTCCAGATTGCCGGTAGGCTCGTCCGCCAGGATCACCGGAGCCTCGCTTGCCAGGGCACGAGCGATGGCCACCCGCTGCTGCTGGCCGCCGGAGAGCTTCAGCACATTCCGCTTGGCTTCTTCTTTCGTCAGCCCCAGCCGCTCCAAAATGGGCAGCGGCGGCAGCTTGGAAGTCAGCGACACATTCTCTGCGGGGGTCAAGTAGTCGATCAGGTTGTACGCCTGGAAAATAAACGCCACATGGTTTTTCCGGTGGTCGGAAAGCCCCGTCTTGGCAATGTCCTGCCCATCGAAGTAAATCTGGCCGCTGCCGGGGCTGTCCAGGCCGCCGATCAGGGAGAGCAGGGTGGTTTTGCCGCAGCCGGAAGGCCCAAGGATGGCGTAGAGTTTGCCCTGTTCCATTTCGGCGTTGACGCCTTTTAAGACTTTCTTTTTATTATCGTAGGAATATCCCACTTGTTTGATTTCCATAATACTCATAGTGATTACCTCATTTCGTTATTTTAGGGGGTGGATGTTCTTACTCCATCTGAGACAAAATCTGCTTGGGCTTCAACCGCAGGGTCGAAATGCTGGACACCAGCACTGCCGCCACCAGCAAAATGCCGCCCACGATAGCTACCAGCATAAAGTGCTCCGGCGTAACGATGACATTCTCCGCCGCCTTGCCGAACAGCGTACCCAGGGTGCCAGCTACTTGCTTGCTGGAGAGGTAGGCCAGCGGGAAAGCCACCACCGCAATCAGCAGGGTTTCCAATACATACTGGAGAATGACCGCAGGCTTGGCGATACCCACCGCCAGTAAAATGCCGGTTTCCCGTTTCCGGCTGCGGATGGACATGGAGAGAATGAGGATAATCAAAACCATGCTCACAGCGGTAATGACAATGATGAGGGTGGTAATCAGGGTGCCGGTGTCAGAAAGGGCGCTGGAGATATTCTGATACACCTCGTCATTGGCGGTGATTTTGTAGTTGTTCCAGTTGATAGAGGAAATGCTCTGCACTTCCTGAATCACATTCTCTAATTGGGCGGCGTCCGTGACATAGTAGTAGGCTTCGGAAATGCCCTCGCCATCTTCGCCCCAGCCCTTAATCAGGCCCTCGGCTGCGTCCATGCTGCAAAAAACATAGCTGGAATAGGCGTAATAGGACGCATCATCATACATATTCACTTGGTCGTTCTTATCCGCCACCACATCGAAGATACCCACAATCTCCATATCCACTTCCGGGGTGTTATTCTCCGGGTAGTAAACGCCTGTCAAGGTGTCCCCAACCTTCAGCCCGTTCCACTCAGCTAGTTCCCGGCTGATAATAATGCTATTGGTCATATCATCGGTGATGTGGGTGCCTTCCACCAGTTCAAACCGGCCCGACAGAAACAGCTCATGGTATTGGGAATTGTAGGAGCCGTAGTTGTAGAAGCTGTAATTCTCATGGGCCAGTTCCTCGCCCTTATCATTAAAGATACGGGGCAGGGTAATCAAAGTGGCGTCATACCCCGCAATGCCATCCACTGCGGCAATCTGCTGGATCATGTCCTCGGACATAAATTCCTGTGTGCTGTAATTACCGTTCCAGCCGCCCGTAGAGATGTCTCGCTCCACCGTGAAGCTGGCCCCGGTGGTTCCCCGGACTTCCTCAGCCTGTTCCTCCTGAGCGTCGGCAATCGCCAGCCCTGACAACACCAAGGTGGTAATGGCCAAGAGCAAACAGAACACCAGCAGTGTCTTTTTCCACTTTCGTGCGCTATATAAAATCGCCCGTATTCCTAAATTCATATCGCCTGCACCTCCTTAACTCATCTGCGATAAAATACTCTTGGGCTTCATCTTCATGATCGGGTAGGCCGCCAGTGCGGTAGAGGCCACACACAGCACCATGCCAAAAGCCCACACCAGTGCGTAATCCTCGGCGGAAACAGCCACCTCGATCTCGGCAAGGCCCAAATCCTCGGTGGGTTCTTCTTCCGTGGCTTCGCTTTCCCCGGTCAAGTCCACCGTTTCATAGGTTTCGCTTGTCACCTGGGAGAGCAGGCTGCTCCCGATCTGATGGGAAATGGCTGTGCTGGTGCCGAAGGAGATCACCAGGGCGATGGCCGCCACAAGGATCACTTCCAGCAGGTATTGCAGTAGCACCGAGCCTTTGGAAATGCCCATGGCCAGATAGACGCCGGTTTCATGGATACGCCCACGGAGCCTCAGCGTCAGGAACAGGGCCAGTACCAGGAAACAAATCACCGATACCACCGCAATGGCGATAAAGACGATGTTCTGCAAGCCCTCCAAGGATTCCTTGGCGTTCTGATAGTCGTTGTCGTAGCGGGTCAGGGTGCAGCTCTCCCAATCCACACCATCCAGTTCCTGCACATCCGTCATAATGCGCTCCAGCTCGTCCGGGTCGTTCACATAGAAATCCCCGTACTGGACATTGGTGGTTCCCTCCGTGCCGTAGAGCAGGAAAGAGGCAGTGGAGAGGTCGGTGAAAACGATATTGTCGTAAAGGTCATAGGACGGGGCCATGCCGATAGAATCCTGTTCCTCGGTATTGGTGAAGATCCCGGCCACCGTCACGGGGATAGTCTTATCTTTGTCCTCCACATTCCCCAGCAGCATGGTGTCGCCCACAGACAGGCCGTTGCGCTGGGCGAATTTCTCGTGGATCAGCACATGGCTGCCGGTTTCGGTGGTGATGGGGTTGCCCTCCACCATTTCAAAGCCGCCATCGGTGAAATAGCTGTCCTCCTGAGAATTGGAGTTTGCCACCACCCGTCCGGCGTTCTCATAGCCCTCCGGCACCTGGGCAGCGCCCTCGGTGTTGATCTCCAGAAGGTTCCCGTCTGCGTCAAAGTAAGTAGCATAGGTGTAGGAGCGCAGGGTGTACCTGCCGCTCAAACCGTCCACATCAAGAATCTGGCTCACCGTATCCTCCGGGATACCGTTTTCCAGCGTCTTGGCGTTGATGGTGAAATAGCCCAGCAGAGCTTTTTTGATATTGGCGTTGGCCGTTTCCGTAGCCGATTGGATGGAAAGGCAGGTCAGCATTAACGTAGCCATAACCAGCAGAAACGCCAGCAGCGTGAGGGTCTTGCCCTTTTTGCGGATGGAATACAGGCAGGCCCGTTTGCACAGGTTCATCTCACGGCCACCTCATTTCCTTTTCGTAAAACCAGTGGGTTCACTTGTGTACCTCCTAACGTAGTTTTTCGCCGGGACTGTTTCCTGCCCCGGTGGTGTCCCGTCTGCCGGGAACACCCTTATGGTACACTACGAAGGTGGAGTTGAGGTGGAGTTGAGATATTTTTTAGGTGGAGTTGGCGATAAGGTGTAAAAAAATCGGTGGCCTTGATTTATTCAAAGCCGCCGTATAGTCAAACGTAGGACGTGACGATTACCTGCTGAGCAACGGCTTTTTTCTTTTGCCGTCTGGCGGGGCAGATTAAAGCGATATTCGTTTTTTTACATCTCAATCAACTCTTTTGCATTTCCAGTAAATAACACACCATAAAAATAGACCTGCCAAAGTAATAATTCCTTTGTTCCATAGCCAAATATTATTTTGATCTCCGGCAAATCGGATAAACAAATAGACATATTCTAACCCCGGAAATCTTAATAGGCTTCGCGTCAATAAGATTATCAGCCATATAACCCCACAGACTAATGTTGCTATATGTTCTTGCCTACATATAATCCCTAACAAGGCACACAGCGATGATAAAAAGAATGTTGGTGGGAAATACAGCACAATCAATTCCCATATTGGCATTTCGTATCGCACAACTGACGCGCCTGCCATGCTAAAAACCGCGAATAAGCTGGATATTGCGAAAGCGATTATGTAACGTAACAATACCCATTTGAAAAGAGATTTACTTTGTGCGGCAATAATATCAAAATTACTGTCTGCTCTTGTCTTTCCCCATTCACCAACAACGATTGTCACAAAAAACGGGAATACCACTTCAAAGCTGACCGGGTAAAAATCAAGCAGATCTCCGGCTATGATAGAAAGAACAATCATCGCAACCGTAAAGGTCACTGATACAATAAAGAAATTTATCCCGAAAATTTTTACTTCGCTTTCAATTTGCGCTATCATTCTGACCTCCAAAACTTGTGTTTCAAAAACAGCAGGCTACCACACACAAGACCGCTTCCTACAAGGAAAAATCCATTTGCAATAACGCTTCCCATATCAACAAACGGCCATCTCGGATGCACCCATATCAAACGGACTAAATCGCCGGAAGTAATCAAGTAAAACGGCATTGCCTCTGCCGAGCCTACATAGGTGGCATTAAACCCAAACAATATTGCAGCCAGAATATAGAATAAGCGAATGTCAATCATCCCCGGCAAGGCAATCGAGCAAAAGCTGACAAATAAGCTCACTGGAACTAAAGAAACAAAGATTGCTTTTACCAACGGGACAATACATTCAATCAGGGAAATTTCAAACGGAGCAGCAATAAAATAGATCATCGTGTTAAGCAAAAGAAAAATACACTGCATGGAGAAAACATATAGAAATCCGCCCAACAGCTTTCCCAACACATATTGCCATTTTCGTAAGGCCGATGACATCAGCAAAGATTTCATTCCTGTCTTAGTATCTATCGGAATACGTCCTGCCAATAAGAACATCAGACCGAACAATAAAACAAGGCTGTCGAGGCTCACAATCCGATAAACAAAGTATGCTGGCTCATTCAAAAACTCCAACCGAGCTAAATTCCCAGCAGAGGGGAAATTGTCAAGTAAAGAAAGTGCCGTCGCTACAAGAAGTACACCCCATGTAACCAGACGCTTGAACTGCATTTTATATTCATAATGGAGAACAGAAAACATTTTACGCATGGGCTTTCCCTCCCATACAATACACATAAGCATCTTCCAAAGTCGCCGTGACAGGTGTGGCCTGTGAGAAAAGCCCGCTTTCGTCCATTATTCGCGCAGTCAATCCGTGGCTCTCGTATGTCGTCGACAATACTACAGATTTCTTTTGAAGCTCGATAAGCTGGTTTTCATTTTCTAAATGTAGGATTTTTACCTTATCTTTTACCCGTTCTAATAGGGCGGCAGATGTACCTGCATAAAATAGATGCCCTTTCCGCAGAACAGCAAGTTCTTCGCATAGCTGGTGAATATCTTCGACAATATGCGTAGAGAGCAAAACGGTGCGGCCCTCTCTTGCATATCTTGACAATAGGCCGCGGAACCTCACCCGTTCTTCTGGATCAAGACCGGCTGTCGGTTCGTCAACAACAAGAATTTGAGGATTGCCAATCAGCGCCTGCGCGATGCCAACCCTCCGTTTCATGCCGCCGGAAAGCTGCCCTATTTTGCGTTTGGAAAATTCCAGCATTTCAACTTGCTCCAACACGCTACTGACAGCTTTTTTGTTATGAATGCCTTTGAGTTCTGCCATGTAATTTACAAAGTCAAATACAGAAAGAGAGGGGTACATGGCAAGTTCCTGTGGCAAATACCCAATCCTTGCTCTGACCTCATTTCCCTGTTTCACGGTATCAAAACCGCAAATGCGGATTATGCCTGCTGATGGGGTTAATACCGTAACCAATGCCTTCATCAGCGTAGTTTTTCCGGCACCATTGTGTCCCAACAGGCCAAAAACACCGCTGCCAACATGAAAGCTGACATCATCAAGGGCGGTCACGCCGCTCTTGTATTTTTTAGTAATGTGACTAATCTCAATGTTTGTATTCATACGCTCCTCCATTTAACTACAATCGTAGATTTATAGACTTTAATGATACGGGTTACTCATTGTAACCCGCACCATATTCTGTACCAGTATTATAGGCCGGATAAGGATAGAAATGTTCTCTGCTGAATTGTACGGAAAAAGCAACCGTAAGTATCAGAGAAACAGCCAGAATAGCCGTTATCATCCTGTCCCTGATCTTTGATGATTTTGTGGTGATCCGTTTGATTCTACGTTTTGTCAACACAAAACTGAGTGCGCCAATCCCTTTACCGGGTTTTGTAGCTTGAACCGTAGACAGTTCCAGCAGTCGGATAATAGCCGCAGCATATTCTGTTTCTGTGACTTTTCCCTGCGAAAATTTTAAGGCATTGCAATCGCAATCCGTTTCACAATGTAGTGAAAAATCTCCTTTAGCAATCCACGCAAAAGGGTTGAGCCAGTTTAATATGCAAACATAATCATAGATACGCTCCAAAAGAATATGTTTCCGCTTAATATGGGTCAACTCATGGATAAAGACAGCGGATAATTCGCCATCGGTCAGCTTTTCTATAACTGTTTTGCTCATGATAATTGCTGGGCGGATTGCGCCGGTAACGCAAATGGGGTTATCCAAAGTCCCCCAATATAGTGCGGGCACTTTTTTTAAGCCGACAATTTCCGCACATTGTAAGCAAAGAGCATTTAGACGCTCAGTGCTACATATCTGGTATCCTTTCAATGCCCGCTTTGCCATTATAGAGCGTATCGTATCATAGACGAAAAGAATACCGCACCCACACACCCATACCCAACAGGCAATATAAAATCCATTTAACCATTCCTGTGTTTCTGGTGATATGAGAAACACATCCGGTGAAAGGAATGGAACGCAAAAAAGGATCATACCGCAAAGCGGAAACCATAGCGGCAGCGTACAACGCAGAATGTGATTGATAAAAAGAGATAAAACACAAAATATACCGCCAATAGCAGATACAAAAATAATCGCATTGAAAATGTTACCGAGTATCTGCATCTGTTTTCTCCTGCTGCTCGATCAAGCTCTTTAGCTCATGCAATTCATCAGACGAAAGATTGCCGTTTTTGACAAATCCCATTACCATCTTAGACAGGGAACCATCATATACGCGGCTTAGAAAACTGCGGCTTTCCGCAAGCTGGCATTCACTTTCTGATACTGCTGGATAATATAAGTATCCCTTTCCTTGACGTTTTGTAGTCAATGCTCCTTTTTTTACCAAACGGGCAAGGTATGTTTGAATAGTCGTCTTGCTCCAACCTGTTTCTTTTAACCTGTCTAATATTTCGGGAAGTGTTTGTGGAGAATTACTCCAAACAATCTTCATTACTCGCCACTCTGACTCTGAAATAGAAAGTTGCTGCTCCATAAAGCGCCTCCTTTGATTGATGCTGTGTAGTTTATTCTATTATAGCATTGGAACTACATAGTGTCAACCATTGCATAGAATATCTATACGTAAAATTAAACGGAAAATTATGCCTGTCTACGCATTTAAGCCACTGAAAAGCCCGCTATTTCGGGGTTTCCCGGCATGGTCGATGGGCAAGGCAGGACAGATTATCTAATCCTCGCCAGAGAGCGCTTCTAAATCTGTAGGGAAATCCATAAAACGTTGGGCATGGTAACTGTTAGCTACACACCCAACGCTTTTTTTCATAAGAGTTTATAGTGCCATCACCACAAAAATGCTGTAAACTTCACACCGTTTTCCGTATTAACCATGTTATAGATAATTTCGTGGTGATCCAGGATGGTTTTAGTGATATACAGCCCCAGGCCGCTGCCGCCGCTGTTCCGGTTCCGGGATTTGTCCACCCGATAGAAGGGAGTGAAGATACGCTCCAAATCTTCCTCAGCAATGTGGACGCCGGTATTCTCCACGGAAAACACCTCGTCTTTTTGGGTGACAGTAATCACCGCCCCCACCGGCGAATAGGTCACGGCATTTCCGATCACATTGGTGAACACTTTCTCCATAAGCCGCCGGTCCCCCTGGTAGTGGTATTCCGGCTGGATGTCCATGCGAAGTTCCATCTGCTTATCCTCCATCCGGCCACGGAACTGCTGGCAGACCTTTCGCAGCATTTGGCTGATGTCCAGGTCGGTGCGCTCCAGGTGGAAATCGCTGCCGCCCATCCGGGCCGCCGACAAAATCTCCTTGACCAGCGCCTCCATGTCATTGGTGGTTTTCATACACCGGCGCAGGTAAGTATCGCGGTCTTTGTATTCGCCAACCTGATAGATCATGCCCTCCAGTTGCCCCTTGATGATGGCGATGGGGGTTTTCAGCTCATGGGAGACAGCGGTAAAAAATTCCACGCGCTGCTTTTCCTGCTCACGCTCCCGCTCAATATCTTTCTTCAACTGCCAGTTCGCTGACCGCAGGCTGGCCAGCGCATTGCTGAGCTGCTCCGCCATTTCATTCAGGCTGGCGGCCAGCACACCGATCTCGTCTTTTCGGTTGACTTCACACTTCCAGGTCATGTCCAGGGTGGTCATCCGCTTTGCCACATTGCTGATATTGACCAGCGGCTTGGAATAGTACCGGGAACAAACCACCGCCCCAATGACGGAGATCAACAAAATCACAACGACGATAAAGGGAATGAGCTTCAGCAGGATGTCATAGGACTGCGCCACCGCGACCAGGGCGGCATTGGCAAATACATGGTAAGTTTGCCCGCCTTGCTGGAATGTTGCGGAACAGCTCATAGAGGGAGCGGAAGTGTCCATGTTCTCCATGTCGGCAAAATTCACGGAGAACAGATTATTCCCATAATTATCGTTGACTTCCACCGAGGCGTTGTTCATCATGGAAAATTCCATCAGACTGTCCGAACTTGCCTCCCAGCCATTCCGCTCCAGAACCTCCACCAAGTCATAGAAATCGGAAGTGACCTGTCCTTCCAACTCCGTATGGTAATTTCTCGGCAGGAAAATCATCACCATGCCGTAAATGATAATGCAGCAGACCACCAGCAGCGCCAGCATACTGAGGAAGGTTTTGGCCTGAATGCTTTGACTAATCTTCCTTCTCAATTTTATATCCCGCCCCTCTCATGGTTTCTATGTAGTCCACACCCAGCTTTTTACGGATGTTCTTGATGTGGGTGTTGACGATTTTTTCGTCGCCAATATAGTCGTAGCCCCAAACCGTATCCAGCAGCCTTTCCCTGGACACCACCCGGCCCTGGTTCTCCAGAAGGAGCTTCAAAATCTCAAATTCCCTGGTGGTAAGGGAAACGCTTTCTGTTCCCACAAGGACGGTAAGGCTGTCCGTATCCACCGTGATTTCCTTATAGCGGATCACGGTATTGGGCGCAGCGCCGCCCTGTTCGGCCCGACGCAGCACCGCTTCGATGTGCTTCATCACAACCGGCATGGAAAAGGGCTTGGTGATGTAATCATCTGCCAGGGCGTCAAAGCCCTTCATCTGGCTATCTTCATCATCCAATGCGGTGAGCATGATAATGGGGACACGGCTCTCCTTCCGCAGAATTTCACATACGGCAAAGCCGTCAATTTTCGGGAGCATTAAGTCTAAAAGCACCAGGTCGGGCCTGTTCGCCCGAAACTGTTCGATCCCTTCCAGGCCATCCGCAGCCAGGATCACCGTGTAGCCTGCGTCCTCCAGGAACGCCTTGATGATATTCTGAATGGATTCTTCATCCTCTATAATCAAAATCATTTTTGACATTGCTTGCACCTCCAAGGGTAGTGTAACATACAAAGGTGGAGTTTAGGTGGAGAAGGGGGCTTTTTTTGAAAAATCCCCTGTTCATATTATACCTGAACTACGTTGCCAGAAAAAGTGTGCGAATTTGAATTTTGTATATCCTCATGGTTCGAAATTGTATGACAGGCTGTTTTTATTTGAGGAAGTCAAAAATGCCCCTCACCCAACAACATCCAGGTGAGGGGCATTAGATTTAACCCTCCAATAAGAGCTTCAACTTTTTAAGGACCTTCATTTTCCTCTTATAAACGGCGGGCTGAGAAATGCCGAGTTCCACCGCCAGCTCGCTCTCTTTGTGCTCCTCAAAGAACAGCGCCTGGATCAGCGCACGTTCTTCGGGGCTAAGCATGGAAAGCGCGGTATGTAGCCTGTCCACTTCCAGCTTGTGGAGCACCACGCTCTCCACGCTTTCCTGCTCATCGGAGAATTGCTGGGCATTTTCATCCATCAGCCGGTCCAAAGAATCTTCGCGGCTGGGGATGATCTGCACCACTTGGCCCTCCTTTCCGAGAACGAATCGCTCGGTTTTCAAATCGTTCTCAAAATAGCGCATTTTCCGGTCGCCCTGCATATAGGCCCGGTACACTTCATCCGTGACCTCAACATATTGGCCGCGAATCCATATTCTTTTTTTATCAGCGTCCACGCTGTTTTACCTCCGATCAGTCTGAATTGCGAGAAATTCAGACTGGTCGGGCGGCCCCCTACAACGTGGAAATGATGGGGTTCCTCTATATAGAAAAACGCACCTGCAGAATGGGGTATTAACCCAAACGGCAAGTGCATTTCTTTTTAGTTCGTGTAAATCATGGCATGATGGTTCAGTGCGAAGGGCATAAAGCCACGGTGAACAGCAAGAGGCTTTTTTAATGGCTTACGCTCTGTCACATTATGTCGAAACGCTTTTTCCTCCACGGCGGCTCCCTCCTAAAGCCGTCGTGTTCGTATCAGCGTATAGGCGTCACTCCTTTGTCGAGGGCATAAGGAACGGCGGCCTTGATGTACTCAAAACCGCCGCAGTACTCTGAAAATCCATTATGGGCGCACGAAGCTACCTGCCCTGCAACGGTTTTTTTCTTTCCCCGTCTGGCGGGGCAGGATAGCTTGGCTTATTCGGTTTATTCTTGCTCTTGTGCGGCTGCCTCTTTCAGCCGCGAAAAGCTCTCATCGCTGATGATGTGTTCAATCCGGCAGGCGTCGGCCTCCGCAGTCTTGGGATCAACGCCTGCGGCGATAAGCTGCTCGGTAAAGAAGCAGTGGCGCTCGTAGATTTTTTCGGCTACCTCACGGCCCACATCGGTCAGATGGAGAAAGTGATCTTCGTCCATCGTAAGAAAGCCGCCGTCCCGCAAGGTAGCCACCGCATGGCACACGCTGGGCTTTGACACCTCCATGTGCCGGGCCACATCTACGGAGCGCACCAGACCGCATTTTTTTTGGAGAACAAGGATGGCCTCCAGATAATCTTCACCGGATGCGGTGGTATGTTGCTTTTTCTCCATGTGTTCCTCCCATGCCATTCGTACCAGCAAAGAAAACATATTGGCTCCTTTTTGTTACTGTGTTTTATCACCGGACAGCTTCCAGTTGATTGCCTTTTCTCTAACATTCACAAAATCGGCATAAATGCCGGGCTGCTCCATCAACTCCTGATGTGTACCTCGTTGGACAATTCCGCCGTTTGCAATAACAACAATCTGCTGGGCATTGCGAACCGTTTTCAGCCGATGAGCAATAATGATAACAGTCTTATCTTCTGTTAGTTTCTCAATGGCCTGCTGGAGTTCCGCCTCATTTTCCGGGTCCACACTGCTTGTTGCCTCGTCCAGAATGATGATAGGGGTATCCTTCAAAATAGCCCGCGCAATCGAAATCCGTTGTTTTTCGCCGCCGGATAGAGTAGCGCCGCTCTCGCCAATGACGGTATCATAACCGTTTGGCAGTGCCATGATAAAATCATGGCAACACGCACTCTTTGCAGCTCGGACAACTTCTTCGTGAGTGGCATCCGGTTTACCAAACTTGATGTTGTTCTCAATGCTATCCGCAAAGAGAAAAACATTCTGAAAGACCATGCTGATATTAGAGAGCAAGCTGTCCAGCTTATACTCCCGTATGTCGGTGCCTCCCAGTTTGATACACCCTTCATCTACATCCCAAAAACGAGCAATCAAGCTGCACAATGTCGTTTTACCGGAGCCAGATGGCCCGACTATTGCCGTAGTGGTTTTTGCAGGGATCGTCAGATTGACACGGTTCAAAATTCGGTGATCGCCATAAGAAAAGCCAACATTCTGCAATTCAATCGTGGTATCTTTCGGAGCAATATCTTTGCCGGACAAATCCATTACTGGTGTATCGTCAATAGCGTTCACCTTGTCGATGGAACTTTCTATTAACCGAAGTGCAAAGGACTTTCCTCCCGCCGCCTCCAGTTCGCTGAAAATCAGGAAGGAGGCAACACACATCAGCAAGCAGTACACCAGTGTCATGCTACCTTGCAGATAGAACAGGATAGAGCAAAACATGATTGCCACACTCGCCAATCGCAAAACAAACAGCTGCACCATTCCATAAGGCCCAAAAACGGTTTCCAGTTTTGTATTGCGTGCGCGACTTTCCTCAATGGCCTGTTTCATTTTCTGGTTCGATCCGCCACCGAGATTGAACGACTTTACGATACCCATACCTTGAATGTATTCCAGTGTGGCGCCTACCAAGTCCTCCTGTGCTGCCTGCCGTTTAGGAGATACTTCCTGTGATTTCTTTTGGAGGGCGGAGTTGCAGAGCAAAAACAGCGCGATCCCCAGGCAAGCCAGCAGACCAATCCTCCAGTCAAAGAAAAACATTACAATGGTAATAACCGTTACATGGATAAAACCGTGGATTACTGTAATTAGAACCGATGGCGCATTATTCTCCACATCGCTGATCGTTGTGGTGACGGTAGAGGTCAGATCCCCCAGACTATGGCTGTTAAAGTAGCCCATCGGCATATACTTCATCCTGTCGCCCACATGGATGCGCTTATCCGCGCACATAAAATAGCCAACCCTTGTTTGTGAAAAGTCAGAAATATAACTGCAAACGATTTTTCCAATCACCCCTGCCAAAAGAAGCAGAAAAGCGAACAGAATATCCCGCCCTTTGGTCCCTTCCACCAGTCCATTGAGGATCAGAAAAAGAGCGCCGATCTGAAACATATCAAAGATTGAGTGGAGCAGGCTGAACACCACTGATTTTTTCAGAACCCCTTTCCAGCGGCCGGAAAAAGCATAGATTTTCTTTAAGGCAGTAATCATGCCGTTGCACCTCCTTCATCACGGCTCCCAATATGGGCCTGCCACATTTCTTTGTAAAGCGGGCATTTTTGCAGAAGTTCCCTATGTGTTCCGGTTGCCTCGATCCGCCCTTGATTCACCACCACAAGCTGATCTGCGCCTGTCACTGTATAGAGCCGATGAGCGACCATAATCAGAGTCTTGCCCTGTACCAATTTAGAAATAGCCTCTTGAACCAGACTTTCATTCTCGGGATCAAGGTAAGCTGTTGCCTCGTCGAAAATAATAATAGGGGCGTCTTTCAGCATGGCTCTGGCGATGGCAATTCGCTGTCGCTCACCCCCCGACAAGTGGCCGCCTGCACCTCCCACAATCGTGTCATACCCATGCTCCAGACCCATGATGAAGTCATGGCAACCGCACTTTCGGGCAACATCTTCTACTTCCTGATCGGTGGCCGACAATCGCCCCATACGGATGTTTTCACGGATACTTTCATCAAAGAGGTAATTATCCTGCGATACATAAGACACATAAGAGGAAAGCTGCGACAGGGGAATCTTCTTCAAATCCACCCCGCCAAGAGTAATCACGCCGGATGTTGCCTCCCAAAAGCCAGTAATCAATTTAGTAATCGTTGACTTACCAGAACCAGAAGGCCCTACTAAAGCTGTCATCGTTCCAGGTTGTATTGTCAGATTGATATGGTCCAATATGGGCTTCGGGTCCTTTAGGTCATAAGAAAAGGAAACATCCTGGAAGTGAATAGCAAGGTCGTGAATATCAGCATCGTGGTCCGGCCGCACCATTTCCGGAGCATCCAGCAGATTTCCAACCTCTCCAACAATCGTGCCAAGCTGTGAAATATTGTCAGTAAATTTAATCGCTCCCAAAATCGGGCCGACAATACCCAGGGACAAAATCATAATAGTCAGAAAAACCGGAGCGGACAGGGTTCCATGTTGATACAAAATTGCACCAATGGGAAGAACCGCCAACCAAACACTGGGCCAGATCGTATTGCTCATAGACATAAACAACTGCGTGTCCTTCATCCAGTCAACCGCATAACGGGCATCGTCATTGACCGCGTCGGAATACTTCTGATAAGAGTTGGCCGACTGATTGAATGCCTTGATAACCTCAATACCGCCTATATACTCAATAATCGTGGCGTTCATTTTTTGAACCCGTTTCATCAAGCCGGAAAATCGTTCGCTATACCCCCGTGACATTCCCATATAGCACAGAAAACCAATGGGCAGGGTCACAAGAGAAGCCAGTGCCATGCGCCAGTCTAAAATAAACAGATAGACAATAATACACAGCGGGACGAACAGATTCGATGTCATCTCCGGCACCAGATGTGCGAGGATCGGCTCCATGCTCTCTACCCGATCAACGATGACATCTTTGAATCGGCCAGAGGACTGATCCATGATGTAACCCATTGGCACCCGTGAGAGTTTGTCGGCAATTTTAATACGGACTTCTTTCAAAGTCTGGAATGTCGCGGTATGAGATACAGTTGTTGAAAGGGTAGAAAAAAGCAGTTTTAGTGTGAAACCAAGCAATATTACGCCGCACCAAAGCGCATAAGTGTTTAGGGCAGTCACGCCATCAATCAGACAGAGCATGATATAAGCGATAGCAAAGTATGGGATCATCCCACAGGCCACGCCCAAGATAGCCAGGATGATGGAGAGCGCGTAGGCTCTCCGATGTGCGCCAGCCAGTTCCCATAACCGCTTGACTGGCGATGGTGTCTGTTTCATCATCTCTTACCCTCCATTAAAGCAATACGGGGCAGTCGGCTCCTCCCGACCACCCCGCATCGCAAAACTTATGTTATTCTGCCGGAGTGATCTGTGTCACATCCAGGAAAGCATAATCAGAAGCAAAGTTATAATCTGCAATCTTGTCCGTATTATAGACGATCATATCCATCTGGTGAGTGAGAGGAACATCCAACACCTGGTCAAGATCAGTATTGATGAGCAGTTCAAAAAGCTCACGTAACCGGGTATCATCGTTGCAGGTCTTAAACTCGCTCAGCGCAGAAACGAACTCATCGGAATTATCCAACAGAGGGATGGAAACATCTTCCGGCATCTGAGCCATCATTGCAGAGAACCAGCATTGCGGCATAGCATAGTTGAAGAAACCTGCGGTCATAGCGGTAATATCCCATCCCGTGGGTTCCATATAGCTTGCGTACCATTCCATCTTTTCCATGCTCTTGATCTCAACTTCAATTCCAACTTCTGCAAGCTGGCTCTGGATCAAAGTGGCGATGGAGCCGATGGTGCTGTCATCCGTGGGGCAGGTAAAGACTATATGAAGCGGTGTTCCATCCTTTTCCCGGATTCCGGTGGACTCATTCATTGTCCAACCGGCATCATCCAGGAGCTGATTGGCTTTATCCACGTCATAGCTATACTCAACAGTGCCGCAGATGTCCGAGTAAGGTGTTCCCTCCGGAACAATCGTATTCGCCACAGGCTCATAGCCATAGGTCAGGCCCTCAGAAATAGCCTCCTTGTCAATGGCATAGGCTAACGCCTGGCGCACGCTCAAATCAGCCAGATTCCCATTGAAGTTCAAAATGATATTGCGGATCGTCGAGCCGTAAGGCGCAAACTTGCCCTCAATCCCCTCAATGGCGGTGGCCTGGTTATAGTCCTCATAGCTCAACTCAGCGGAGCCGTAAATCAGGTCAATCTCACCGGTCTGTAATGCCTGCACACGGGAGGCATTGTCAGGAATGTACTTCGCTACGATTTTGTCGTAGTAGGGCTGCTCACCCCAATAGTTTTCGTTGCGGACAAAGGTGGTGTACTGGCCCACCACATATTCATCATAGATGTAAGGGCCGGTTCCGGCATAACCGTTGACGGTCTGGAAGTCTCCCTGGGTAATCAGTTTCGGGGAAATCATAGTGCAGACATCCGGCCAGCAAAAATCGTTGATGTATGCAAAGTATGGCGTGTCATAGGTCAGACGGATGGTGTATTCATCCACCGCCTCAATATTGGTATAGTTGACAACACCGGGCAGCGATGCGAAAGACGGGTTGATATGCCAGGACTCAATATTGGCAATCGCTGCCTCTGCATTAAAAGGTTCTCCATCATGGAAGGTCACACCCTGACGTAGATAAAAGGTAAGCTGTGTGCCATCTTCACTCAGTTCCCAATCTTCCGCCAGCACCGGTTGGATCTCCCCATCCACATATTTCACAAGACCCTCATAAAGCAGTTTCTGAGTGGGGCGGTTATCCGCAATCATATAGAGGGGAGAAAGGGTTGTTGTTTCGCCAATCGTGGCGATGTTCAAGACCTTTTCGCTCGTTTCCGTTCCGCTTGTTTCATCTGCGGTGTCGCTGTTGCTGGGGGTTCCGCCGCAGCCGGCAAGCAGACCCATACACATAACAGCGGCAAGAGCGAGGCCCAAAACACGTTTGGTTCGTTTCATCTCGTTTCGTTCCTTTCTGTGATTTTATATTTATCGAACGGCCTTTTTAGTAAATTTGCCGTGTTCGATCTCATAAATGACCTCGCAGAGCCGCGAGGCAACTTGAATGTCATGGGTAATGACCAAGTAGGCGCAGTCATGCTCCTGCTCATATTTTTCCAAAAGTTGAAGGACCGCTTCTGTTGAAATCAAATCAAGGCCTGCGGTTACTTCGTCCAGAATTAGAAATTCCGGTGATATAGACAGGGAGCGCAGCAATGCAAGCCGCCGCTGTTCCCCGCCGGACAGTTTTCGGACCGGAGTATCAAGGAGGCTTTTGGATAAACCGGTTTGTTCCATCAATTCAGTAATACGGTTTTTTCGCTGCGACGGAGAAAGATCAGTCAGATTTACAAGGGCTTCCTCTACATTTTTGGATGTACTCCATGATGGATTTAGTGTTCCGCCAGCATCCTGAAATACCGCTTGGATCTTGCCTCGATATTTTCTCCATTCATGCAGACCCCATTTTGTGGTATCAACGCCATTGATAAGGACACGTCCCTCAGAGGGGCGTTCCAGTCCAATCATCAATCGAGCCAGAGTGCTTTTTCCGCTGCCGCTTTCGCCCATAATGGCGATGCTATGGCCCTGCTCCCATATCAGTGAGGCGTGATCCAATGCACAAAATGTTTCCCCCTGCGCATCATAGTAGGTTCTGGTGAGGTTATCTAATTCAATGCGGTCCATTTCCAGTTCACCTCCTCCCGGTGACAGGCAGCTTCGGCAAAGCGTTTAGTCCACGGCTGCTGCGGGTGGATGAATAACTGCTCGGTCGCCTGCGTTTCAATAATTTTTCCATGTTCCATCACATGAGTGATAGGGCATAAGGCTTTCATTGTCTCAGTATCATGGGAGATAAACAAAATCGCCGCTGTTTTCTGATATTTCCTCAGTAACTCCAGTAATAAATCCCGATTTACTTCGTCAAGGGCGCTGGTCGGTTCGTCTGCCAAAACATATTTAGGCTTCGTCCCCAAAATCAGCGCCATAGCAATCCGCTGAAGCATACCACCGGATAACTCTCCAGGATATGCACTCAGCACTCGCTTCGTATCGGTCAGGTTGACTTTCCGCAGCACATTTTCCGCAAGCGCGTGGGCCTGTTTTTTATCCAAACAAGTGTGCATACGGAGCGTTTCAATGATCTGCCGCTCCATCTTTGCGTGTGGAAAAAACGCTGTCATTGGGTTTTGCGGAATAAATCCAATCGTTTTCCCACAAAGCATTCGGCGCTCCTTCGCACTATGCGTCAGCAAATTGTCTCCATCCAGGAGAATTTGACCCTGTGGGATTTCCAGATCGCCGCCGTTCATCCCCATAATGGATTTAATCAAAGTTGTTTTTCCGGAGCCGCTGGCTCCAGTCAGTCCAATACAAGTCCCTTCGTCAATAGACAATGAAACATCGGTTAAAATCGGTGCGTTATTTTTTACTTTCACGGTCAGATTTTTGATTTCAAGCATCAGGCACCCTCCTTTTCCAAAAGCCTCCCCAAGTAGTTGAAACAGAGGGAGCTGATAAAGATAAAGAGGATCGGATAAAGGAGCAACTGCGGATGAGTTCCGGCCAATGCCCTTGCATCGGAAAGCATAACACCCCAATCAATTACATCATCGCCCAGAGAAAGGCCGATGAATGAGAAACCGGAAATCGCAATAATCATTTCTGCGCAGGAGAGGCAGATAAATTGCACGATGTCACGGATAATATTGGGAAGGATATGTACCAGCATGATCCGCACCTTGCTTGCTCCGCAGGCAATCGCGCACATGATGTATGCTTTGTCATACTCAACTTCAATCAAAGTTTTGACCAGCTTAATCATCCGAAGGATTAAAGATGCCGTCAGTGCCACCAGCATGGTGGGGATACTGTTCCCCCAAATACCGATGAAGATAATCAGATAAGCCACCGGCGGTATCGCTGTAACTGCGTTCAAAATACTTTCTGCAAGAATATTTCTACGGCGGCCTGTCTTTGCCAGTAAGATGCCAAAGAGGATACCAAGTAAAATGACAATGGCCGATCCGACCAGCACAATACCTAAAGTTGTTTTCCCCCCTTCAAGGATACGCGAAAACTCACAGCGGCCGAAATCGTCTGTCCCAAACGGATATTCTGCGCTGCTGGGTAGATATTTGTCCCGAATATTTGTGGCTGTCGGATCGTGAGGAGCAAAAAACGATCCGAACAGGAAAAACAGCAATATTACAATCGGAATTGCATACGAGAGAATATGCTTTGTCCGGCTCATAGTCTGGCCCCCTCTCTCGCAGAAGCATCCCGTTGTAAAATTCGCCGTAGTATATCCGAAAGAATATTGAACATTACCAGCGAAAACGCAAGAAACAGAATCGTTGCGTGGATAACTGGCGAATCCCGATACAGTACGCTGTCAATGATTAAGTAGCCAAGCCCCGGCAAGGAAAACACACGTTCTACAATCGCAGAACCGGCCATGCAAAGTCCGAGCATCTGACAGAAGCTGGGCAAAAGTGTTACAACCGCGCTGGGAAGTGCATATCGTAACAGAATTTTACCTTCAGATAAACCTCTGCAACGGGCATAGAAAGCGCTGTCCTGCTCCATTTCTTTTTGGATGTTATTCGCCAGCATGGGTGAAAACAGGGCGATACACCCAATGGCGATACAGACCGCTGCCGGGAGATACCGCATCAGTCCCGTGTTTCCTACCACCGATGTCAAACCGAGCTTGACAGCAAAAATATCGAGGTAGGAACTGGCAAAGAAAAAGGATGGGATGGACACCCCTGCAATGCACAGAAAAATCAGCAAATGGCCAATCATTCTTTTTCTTGTCAGATAACAAAGACAGCCGAACAGAAGAATGAAAACTGCTTGAATAACGGCTGAAATCAATACAATCGTTACGGTAATGCCGATAGCCGTTGTGACTTTCTCAAACACTGGCTGCCCACTTACAAAGGATTCCCCAAAATCTAAATGGAGCGCATCCCGTACCCAAGTCACATACTGTACGGGCAGCGGGTCATTGAGGCCCATATCTTCCCGCAGCGCCTCCATCTGCTCATCCGTAAAGCTAAATGCGGCAAATGACCGGCGAGCATACGCTTCTGCCGGATCAATGGGCGATAGGCGCACAAGCAGGAAAGAAATCAGCGTGACAACAACGAGCGTTATAAGCATTTCAAGGACTTTATTGACGATAAATCGCCTTGTTGCCTTGCTCATTCGTTTCCCTCCTAAAAAAATAAGCTTTGTAGTTAGACATCGCTAACCACAAAGCTTATAATACCCCATATTCAATTATTGCTCCACTCCAAGAAGCCTCAATCTATCCAAAAAGCCAATCAATTTCTGCTCTTTCTGTATTCGCTGGGAGACTGCCCTATAATTTCCTTAAAAGCAGCGGAAAACTTATTGGGATTTTCGTATCCGACCATTCCTGCTATTTCCGCTATTGACAGCTTTGTTGTAACCAAGAGTTTGGTAGCTGTCTGCATTTTGTATTCGCGCTGAAATGCGTGAATCGGTTTCCCGTAGACCGCCTTAAAGCAGTCTTTCAAAGCAGTAAGGCTCATTCCGTATCTATCTGCGATACTTTTCAATGTTTCCCGGCTATCTAATTGGTTTGCCAGCTCACATTTTAGTGCTTTAACCTTTTTGATTTGGTTGGCAGAATAGTATGCAGCAGTCTCAAAATTCTCTTGCGGGAGCATCTGGGAAAGCAGGAATAGACTTTCCAATACTTTTAACCGTAAGTATCCCATAGGAACTGTATCTCGTGCTTCGCAGATCTCTTGAAACACATGATGTAGATTGGGAGGTGTCTTAATAACCGAACAACAGTGTCCGACACAGAATTTGTCTATCAATTCTTTCAGATTTATTGAAACACCCTCCACAACATTTTCAAAAATCAATCCGGTTATATCTAAGTCGATAATAAACGCAACTCCATCGTAATATCCAATCGGAAATTCTGGTGGTTCTCGTTCGGGAGATAGGAGACTAACAGCGAAATCCCCTTCACCCAAGTATGTAACAAACCCATGCTTATACTCACACTCAAATCTTCCGGCACGACAATATGCTATTTCCAAAATGTTTGGCATCGCTCTATTTCTCATACGGCATGAGGAAGCCTCAAAAGTAGAATATGCTAAATCAATGCCGGGAAATAGATGGTAGCAGTGCATAAATCCGTTTGGTGTGTCGCATTGCATTTGGTATTTAGTTTCATTTTCGTTTTCTTCCATAACTTTTGCTTTGGGTCCAAAAACATCTGGCTTTACTATTTCTGCGTTTTCCATTAACTGCATTTAGGAAAATATCCCCCTTCCAGTGGTTAGCTGCATATAACTCAATATCATATTAACACAATCACAGAGGAAAGTCTATTTTTACCGCTAACATAAATGGATATTCATATTATGGCTGAACTGCGCATTATGACGTGCAAATTTGAATTTTGTATCTCTGTTATGTACCCAGCCGACTACGCGGCTGGTTTTTTTCTTTTCTTGAGGGAGTTAATAGGCCGGGCAACCGTAGCCCAGCACATCAGAATACCCAATAGGATAGCTGTTCTGGCGCACGGAATCGCCGGAGTTTCCCTCTACGGTATAGACACGGCCATTCTCGACTTTTTCCACAATACCCACATGGTCGGCTGACATATCGCCATCCCAATCAAAAAAGATGATGTCACCGGAACGCGGCTCATAGCTGCCCGACTGCCACAGCCCGCGCTCCTGGAACCAGGGAACACCCTGGGACGCGCAGGCCGCAAACTTCGGGATCACACCGGCTTCAATATAACCGCACTCATTGGCGCACCAGCTTACAAAGCAGGCGCACCATTCCACACGGCTGCCAAAGCCGTACCAGCTCCAGTACGGTTCGCCGCCGACATTGCCCACCTGGGAGAGCGCCACCGTGACGATTTCGCCATCCCCTCCGGTAATGCCGTAAAGCACCTGGGACCAAAGGGAATTGTTCTCATCGGCCAAAAGTTCCGCCATCTGTTCCCGCTGGTCCTCGTTAAAGCCGAGCTGGTCGGCCATTTCCTCCGCAGTCTTATGGCTGACAGTGATATACAGATAGGTTTGCGTGACCGTGGTTTCTGTTTCCACGATATTGCCGTTGCCATCATCGGACGTTTCAATCACTGTTTCCGTCTGGGTGGACGTGCTGGACGAGATCTCATTCATCTGCCAGAAGATGTCCTTCAAAAGCTCCAGCTTCTCATCGTCCATGGTGGCCACTTCCTGGGCGTTGTCCGGGTCGGTGGTGGTTTTGACGGCGTAAACCGCCAATACCTCTTTCCATACAGCGCGGGAACCGGACATCTCCAGCACATCATAGCTGTGGGACGCCTTGATCTCATCCAGGTTCTCCTGGTAATCCGTATTGATCTCCTGTACGGCAGTCTGCATGGTCTGCCCGGTGCCGGAATCTTCGCCAGAAAAGAAAATCCCGAAACAGGAACCAATAATCATACCGATGAGGCAAATTACCACTATTATCAGCACGACAATCCAACCGCCCGCAGCGATAGCCGCAATCAGGGCCTTGGTTGCCGCAATGATGGCCTTCACCGCCGCGGCGGTGGCTTTGGCTGCAGCCTTGATCGCATGAGCAGTGGCGATGGCTGCTGCACGGGCGGCATGGATCGCAGCTCTGGCAGCCCGCGCCGTGGCCTGGGCAGTGCGCTGGGCGGCTTTGGCCGCCTGTTGGCTGGTCTTGATACTGGCCTTGGCAGTCTTTTCCGCCGTCTTAATGGATTTGCTGGTGGTTTTTATGGTCCCCTTAGCCGTAGAAGAAGCCTGCTTGATGGTTTTTCGGCCCCTGTCCAATGTCTTAATGCCTTTCTTGCCGCGGTCCAGGGTCTTGATGGCCCCGCGCTCCTGACGGACCGCCTTGGCCGGCTCGGAAACCGTATCGGCTGCCTGA
>OBXQ01000097.1_pt1 | contig 73419 bp, 67 predicted proteins | sample 1476641 | NCBI WGS metagenome assembly OBXQ01 (sample SAMEA2580174, study PRJEB22360) | human gut metagenome | biome: human gut; feature: human-associated habitat; material: faeces | place: Denmark | collected 2008/2010
CGGATTCCGGACTTGCACCGGTTAGAAACGTGCGCCGCCGGGCACACATCAAAAACGGCAGGGAATGGAAGCGGGTTGCCAAGCTTCCATTCCCTGCCGTTTTATAATCTTCCGATTCCAATGATTGCGGCCTTACAGGCCGATATACCCTTTGATCAGTTCCAGTGTATTCTCCATGCCCTTCACATGGGTGCGCTCCATGTGGTGGGAAGCCTGGACCCCCTGGCCGATCAGAGCACAGCGAACATTTGCGCCGCCCCGGATGGCCGCGGCTGCGTCGGAGCCGTAATGGCGGAACACGTCCACCGCGTAGTCCAGATTCCGTTCCCCGGCGATGCCGATCAGGCGGGTGGTCATGTTGTAGTCAAAAGGCCCCTGGGAGTCTTTGACCACAATGGATACGCGGTCCTCCCGGCCGTCTAAGTCGTCGCCCACCGCGCCCATGTCCACCACCAGAAGCTCCGGAATTCCTTCCGGCAGATAGCTGGCCCCGAATCCCACCTCCTCGAAATTGGTGATCAGGATCAGCAGTTCCTGGGCCGGAATCATTTCCCGTTCCTTCATTTCCTTTAACAGCGCAAACAACACGGCCACACTGGCCTTGTCGTCCAGATGCCGGGAGCGGATCAGACCATTCTCCAGGACCTGGAATCTGGGATCCCAGGAAATGTAATCTCCGTTCTGAATCCCCAGCGCTTTCACATCGTCCCTGGAAAATACCATCTCGTCCAGACGGATCAGCATGTTCTCTTCCTCCCGCTTCAGGGACCTGGCATCGTCAAACACATGGACGGAAGGGGCCTTGGTCAGCGCGGTTCCCGGATAGGTTCTGCCGTCTCGGGTGTGGACGGTGCAGTATTCCCCCTCCACGCTCTCCATGGTATAACCGCCTACGGGCACAATCCGCAGCGTACCGTCGGGATTGATGGAGCGCACCACCGCGCCCAGGGTATCGCCGTGGGCCGCCAGACAGAGCCTGGCCCCGGTGCGGCCGGGTACACGGATCATCAGCGCTCCCCTGCTGGTGTAGGCTACTTCATAGCCCATGTCCCGGGCGTCGTCCCCCAGCACTTCCATCAGCCGGCCGGTAAAACCGGAGGGGCTGGGTATATTTACAATTTTTTCCAAATAATTGATCATAAACTGATTCATTGCGGTGCTCCCTTTTATTCTTATTTTTAAGGCTATTTAAATGACCGGTCCAGCCAGTGCCGGTATGCGGCCAGCTGCTCCTCTGTGTGGAAGAAGTGTTCTCCGCCCGGCACAACCTCCAGGCCGCAGGAAAAACGCAACGCGAACCGTTCCACGATCCCCCGCTCACAGAGGTTGTCCTGCTCGCCGTACAGGATGCGGGTGGGCGGAGTCCAGCGGTCGATGGGATGGGCCTTCACGTAGCAGTAGTAATCCCAGTAAAGCATTTGTCCCACGCAGGAGCGAATCTCGCCCTGCTCTCTCAGCTGGTCCGGCGTCACATTGGACCAGGACATCATGGATTCGATCAGGCGCTCCATGTCTACTACCGGGGACAGGAACAGGCATTGCTCCAAATTGCAGTCCCGGTAGGCCAGGAGACTGAAATAAGCGCCCAGGCTGCAGCCGAACAGGCTGATGTGATTCCAGCGGGCACAGGCGTGCTCCATCACGGTTTCCAAATCCCGGCCGCATTCTGCGGCCTTGCAGGGTGTGGGGTCCGTTTTCCGGTCCCCGTGTTCCGGCAGGTCAAAGCTCAGCACCTGGTATCCTCGGGGAACCGCATTACCGGCCAGCAGTTCGATCACGGTGTCGGCTTTGTGGGACATGTTTCCGTGAACTGCGAGGACCAGATGTTGAGAGGGCGGTCCCCAGATGATGGCCGGTATGGGGCCGATGCTGATTCGTTCTGTATCGAGCATATTCTTCTCCTTTTCTCTCCGCCTGTGCCGGGTGGAGCGGTGGGGGTTTTATTCTGATCCAAAATTCTCAGCGACTCCGAATACATACTCACCAGCTCCTTTTTATGATACCGAAACCAAATACCTCCCGGTAAAGCTCTGCAAACTCAGGGTAGGCCTCGATCACTTCGCGGATGTCCCATGGCTGATCCGAGGCGATGAATACCTAACGCGAAGACGTCTCTCGTTATTCTTTTGATCGAGAAGCTTCTGAAGACGAAGGTTTTCCTCCCTCAGCGCCTTAATCTCCTCCTGCTGCAACTCCACCATCAATTCCACCGTATTCTGATCCAGAATTCTCAGCGCCTCCGAATACATACTCACCAGCTCCTTCTTATGGTACCGGAAGTCAAACACCTCCCGGTAAAGCTCTGTAAACTCAGGGTAAGCCTCGATCACTTCGCGGATGTCGCATGGCTGATCCGAGGCGATGAACAGCAGCCATGCATCCAGTTTTCTACTTATATTTTGATGGTTTTCCCGAAAAATGTCAAGCGGGATCAGCAGGTATTCCTGCAGCATGTCCAGCTCCAGACCGGTATTAAAGGTCTGCCTCGCGTAATGAAGATACTCCTGCGGGCACCGGTGAAATTCAGCCGTGCTTTTCTGAATCATCACAATGGTATAGACCCGTTTGATATCGTGATACGAAAACCGCTCCCCGGCCCTGCGCTTATCCTCCCGCACCTGGGAATACTGCCGCATGAGCAGGTCGCTGGAATAGCAGGCGCAGCGGGCGCCGGGAAACAGGTAGCCCACCCGCTGGATCTCCACGTTCACCAGTGCCCCGGACAAAAGCCGCACCAGAATATCCATCACCAGCAGGGACCCGCCCTCGGTCAGCCGCCCGGATTCATTGGGAATCACCTGGAGTATCTTCACCTTCTCCCCAAGGCAGAGACTGATGAACTCCTCCAGCCGCTCCGGCTTCGTTCCGGGATTAAAGACAAACTTAAACATGGGATCATAGGTGATCCGCATCCCGTTCACCCCCATACAGAAGTGTAAAAACTCCTCCTTTAACCCCTGTGACAGCCTTTGATACTCCGCAAAAAGCGCCTCGCCCGTTTCCAGCTCCGCCAACACCTCCTCCCTTGCGCTGCAGGGCCCGAACACCTCCGGGTGGCTCTCCATCCAGCGGACCGCCTCCATCTGCGCCCCGCAAGAAACTGTTTCCTGATTGTGATTGAATTCCATAGACATTCCTCCAGATGTGAAATGAGATAAACGTGAATCCCGGCCGATTTGGCCATAGACCGTTGCAGAAGAACTCTGCAATCGAATATTTCCTTAATCCTACCACAAACTGAGCGTCTGCGGAAGCCCCAATTCCGTGCTCCGGCATGTTTTCCTGTGTTTTTGTTTCTCTCTTGCCCGCCACCCTCATGGACGCTATAATAGAATCAATCACAACGCCACACCATACCAAGGAGGCCTCACGAACTCATGGATCTGAATTTAAATAACCTCGTCAGCAGCGGGCTTCTGCTGCCCGCCGCCCAGCCGCCGGAACACATGCAGACCGCGGAAATTCATCAAATCGTTATCTTCGAGCCGGAAAATCCCGGCTTCCCCGATTCCATCGAAGAGCAGAGCCTGATTTTCTTCCCCAGGGGAACCGGGCGGCAGCTGAACGGCCAGGTATTTGAAACCCTTGCCCGCCGCTCCTGCGCCGCCGCGCGCTACGGGGACGATGTAACATTTCCTTCGGATGCGGAGCGCCTCCTTCCCACGTTTCTGATCCCCGGGGATTCCGACATCTCCCGAACCGTTTCCCAATGCTGCCTGCTGGCTTACAGCGGAATGCAGCGGCTGGCTGAGGCCTCCTTAGAGACCATGGAACGGCTCTCCAAGGAGCTGCTCCACCACAAGGGAAAAGGGGAGAGCATCATCCGCATCGCCGCGGAGCTGCTGGAATGCCCCGTGGCCTTCGTCACGTCGGATTTTCACCTGCAAAATACCCACGACACCTCCGGCTACCTGGTGTTAAACCCCTTCTGCAACGAGGATTCCTTCAACTGGGAATCCGCCCTGGAATCCATCCCCAATCCTCCGGCGGCAAGCCAGACCTGCCTGGCGGAGGGTATCAACGGCAATCGGATCAATGGTTACCTGTACCGGAACCATTACTGCCGCAGGCAGGGCTGCCGGATCTTTATTTTCCCCATCGTGGATGAGGGCAACTGTTATGGCTACCTCCTCCTCTCCCTGGACGAGCGCACGGACGCGCTGTCCCCGGAGCGCAGCATCAAAATCCAGCAGATTCTGGCGATCATGAAATTTGAGATTATCAAGTCCGATGAGATCGCCCATACGGTGAACCGGTATTACGACTTCCTGCTGGACGAGCTGGTGGAGTCGGAGCAGACGGATTTCCGCAAGCTCATGCAGAAATACGGGCTGGTGCAGAAGGTGATTTACGACGAATACTACGTGCTCATCGCGGGCCGGACTCCCCAGAGCACCTCGGACACCTTTTTCCACGAACTGCTCACCAGCCAGCAGTTCAACGCCCTGTACGACCATCTGGTAAATGCCATGGGCACCATCAACTTTTTCCTGTTTGAGCGGAAGGACTACATCGTGACCCTGTTACCCAAGCAGCTGGTCCCCCGGGGTAAGCCGGATTTTGAGCGCATCATCGGCCTGTTCCGCGAGTTTTTGCAGGACCAGTACAACGGCGTCGGGATCAGCGGAATCGTGCCCACCGAGCGGGTGAGGCAGGGCTATCTGCAGGCCCTCAAAGCTCTGGCCATCTCCCAGCACTCCCTGAACAAGGCGTCCTGCTATTACGACGAGCTGGGCATCCTCCGCTTCTTTTTCGACCGCTCCAACCAGGTGGACTTCGCTCCCCTGCTGCAGGTATACCAGGAATACATTCAGCCGGTCACGGACTATGACAGCCGGCACAGCGGGGATCTGCTGCCCACGCTGACCGCCTACATCACCTGCTGCGCCTCGCCCTCCGCCATCTGCAATATGCTGTACATCCACAAAAATACACTATACGCCCGGCTGAACAAGATTTCCCAGATACTGGGGAAAAATTTATCCGACAGCGAGACTGTGTTCAACCTGTCCCTGGGCCTGAAAATCCAGACCCTGATCCAGGCCGGAATCCTGGACCGGGATCTGGACCCGTAGGGGGCGGCCACAAAACAGCAGCGCCAGGTTTCAAACCGGCGCTGCTGCTTCCTATTCTCCGATTTATTCCACCCGGAACGTCCGATCCTTAATCCCCCGCATGGACACATGCGCGCAGCACAGCTTTTCGTACAGCTTCCACTGCTGCGTCACATCCCCGGTCACGGAATTAAAATACTCCCTCACCACGTCCCGCGAGTAGTCGTGGGCCACAAAGTGCCCGTCGTCCTCCGCCATGTGTCCGACGATTTCCGCCCCGGTTCCCGGCTCGGCGAACCCGTAGCGCTCCAGGAAGCGCCCGGCCTCCTCCTCCGTCCACACCCGATCCCAGATCTTCCGGCTGGCCTCCAGCTTTCCATAGCCGGATAGCTCGCAGAAACGGTGCCACAGCGGCATAAGCTCCGCCAGCCCGGGATCGATGCCCGCGTTCCTGAAAATAACTTCCCGCTCAAACTCCGTCAATTTCTCTACCGAGTTGTCAAAGCTCATGGAGATCACATGGCGGGCCGAACCCTCGCCGAAGGCGTTGGAGGTGGAAAACTGGGACACGATGGACATTTCCGGCCAGCAGGTGTCGATCATGGTCTGAAGCCGTTTCTCAAAATAAGTCAGATGCCCCGGCTCCATCTCATGTCCCACATACTCCACCACCTTGTCCACGGTCCAGGGGTACAGCAGGTTGAAATTCCGCTCGTACTCGATGTGGTTGTAGTCGTACCCAAAGAGAATGGACAGAAATACCATGTCCTTACTGGGCAGCTCCCGCACCCGCACCCTGGGCATGCTGTTGCCGGTCACGTCCATGCGCTTCACGGCAATGTCGTGAAACACCTGAGTGGAATCCTTGATCACGGCCAGCAGGTGCTCCGGCGGAATCGCCAGTTTTTCGCGGAACGCCACAATCTTCTCCTGCACGGTCCCGGTCCCCGGCAGCGCCTGGTTCAGCTCTCCCAGAACATCGACAAATTTTTGACAATCCGTAGCGGGCGCCACCAGACAGTAAAGCCCGTCCGTCATCTGATCAAAGGAAAACCGTTCTCCCAGGAGCATCCGGGCCCGGACGTTTAAGTTCTGCACGTGATCCAGAAGGTAGTTTACCCTCTGCATCTCCTTCTCCCCCGCGTTCACCTTATACTGCTCAAGGCTCTTTGAAAGGCTCTCCGACTCGTCCAGAATATTCTCCAGGGTCTTGCCGTGCTTCATGTCTCCGATCTCATAGTCCGGGATAATCTTGTACTCCCGGGAGTAACGCATGTTTGTTCTTCTCCAGAACGGCCCCTCGGTGTACCACTGCAAATCCCACGCGTCGTAGCGCGTCTTGCACAGGGTCAGGTCCACCAGCTGCTGGGCCATTGCATTCAGTGCTGCTTCTGCCAAAATATACCTCCTTTACGCTCCAAAAAACGAGGCGATCTCTTCGCCCGTCGTTACCCAAACGTCCTCCGCCTTCTGTATCTCCGTCAGAAGCTCCTCCAGCATGAAAATGCGCCCCTGTTCGCCGATGGCCTGAGGGTCCAGCTGAAGATTGAACAGCGTCCCGAACCGCCTGGCGCCCTCCAGCTCGTAGAGCCAGTTCTTCAGCACATCGTCCATGCGGGCGCTGCGGGACTGTCCCGGAGGGATGGGTGGGTCAAATGTGAACGCAAAATAAGGCAGGTCGAACAATTCCCAGTGAATGGGCAGCTCCAGAAGCCCGCAGGACTCCCGCACATAGGGCACGTCGTCGTCGGACAGGGAGCTGGAGTAGGAAAATCCCAGCGTTTTCACCAGCGCCAGCGTCTCCTCGCTGATCTCTCCCTCCGGCATCCGAAAGCCCGCAGGCGCCTTACCCGCCGCCTTTGTCAGAAGATCCCTCGCCTCCGTCAGCGCCTCCCGCTGCTCCTTCACGGTCATGTGGGCCAGAATTTCATGGTTGTTTCCGTGGCAGCCGATCTCATGCCCGCGCTCCACGATGGAGGCCACCGCCTCCGGGTAACGCTTCACCACGGCTCCCGGTATAAAGAAGGTTGCCTTCACCTCAAAGCGGTCCAGCACCTCCAAAAGCTTCGGCAGTCCAAAACGGATGCCGGTGCGGCCCAGGCGCAGGATATCGCCCTCGTCCACGTTGACGTCCGGATAATAAATTTTGCCGAAAAACTCGGCGTCCAGATTCACGCTGATCATGGCCGCGCATATTTTATTGGACGGCCACGCCGTCTTTTCAATGAGCATCGTCATTCCCCTCCATTGCCGCTTTATAATAATCCGCTATCTCCAGGCAGGTGGCGCACCACACGTCCCGGTTGGCCGCCAGATATTCGCAGAAGCTTCTGAATATTACCGCTCTCCCCGGCGTGCCCGCGATCTGCGGGTGGAAGGCCGTGGAGCCGGAATTTCCCATACGCACCATGCCCTCCACCTCGCGGACCCAGTTGGAATACGCGTTCTCGTAGGGCGCGATGCGGGGCATTCCCACCAGCACCGCCGGATAGGAATGAAACACCGTCTGCACATAGTCATCCATTTGCTCGTCCCGGCAGGGGATATTTACCGCCTTGGTGGGTTCCCCCTCCACCTCGTACCAGCCGCAGGCCTCGCCGCTGATCCCGGCGCTGGAGTACACAAACCCGCCCTCTGAGTAGATCCACCGCTCCGTCTCCGGCAGCAGCGCCCCTGTGGGCCTAAAGCCCAGGGCCCGCCGCCCGGTATATTTCTCAAATATCTCCTGACAGCGCTCAATGCGCTCTCTCTGCTCCTGGAAGGTCGCTCCGTACTCCCCGGTGTGGTCCAGCCCGTGGTGGCCGATCTCATGCCCCCGGTCCAGTATAGTCTCCACCAGGCCCGGATGCTCCATCACAATGTTGGCCGGAATAAACCAGGTGGATTTTAAAGAAAATTCATCCAGAATTTCCAGCACCCGCAGCGCGCCCTTTTTCGTGCCGTATTGGCCGATGGAAGGCCCCTTGATGTAACCGCTGCCCCCCGGCAGCGTTTTTGTCTTGTTGCGCCAAATGGTGTCGCCGTCCATGTCAAACCCTAAAGCAAACGCACTCTTCGCTCCGTTAGGCCATCTCATATCTTTGCTCCTTCTATCCGTATTATTCTGCTCGCGTCCCGGACGGGGCGCTTTAAACCGGCGTCCGTCTCCCCCCATTTGGGGCCAGCACCTGGCCGGTGACATACTCCGACGCGTCCGAGGACAAATACAGCACCATGTCCGCGATATCCTCCGGCGTTCCGATGCGCCCCCATGGGATATCTCGCAGCTCGTCCTCCACAAACACGTCGAAATCCGTCTCCTTCAGCATAGGCGTCTGGGTGGTGGGCACCGCGATGGCGTTGGCGTTGATGTGGTCCTTGCCCAGCTCCTTTGCGATGGACTGGGTGAACCCGATCAGCCCGGCCTTGGCCGAGGCGTAATGGGAACAGAACTCGCAGCCGATGATCCCGGACCCGGAGCTGATGTTGATGATCTTGCCGTGCTGCTTCGCCTTCATGTAGGGAATCACCTCCCGGCAGAGATAAAAGGGAGCGGTGAGGTCCACCCGCAGCATGCGGTCCCAGTCCTCGTCCGTGATCTCCTCAAAAGGCAGGGAAACGCTGCCGATGCCCGCGTTGTTTACCAGGATATCCACGGTCCCGTATGCCCCCACCGCGGCCTGCACAAGCGCCTTCACCTGACCCGGGTCCGCCACGTCGCAGTGGCAATACATGGCGGTTCCGCCTCCCTCCCGGATCTCCCGGACCGCATCCTCGCCCCAGTCGTCCCGGACGTCGCAGACAACTACCTTCACGCCAAAGCGCCCCAGTGCCAGCGCCGTCGCTCTCCCGATTCCCCGGCCGCCGCCTGTGACAACGGCGGACTGTCCGGCTATTTTCAGATAATCATATTCCATAAAACGCACCTGTTTCCTTTCCTAAAATCAAGCCGCCTCCGGTACGGCAGACGCCCTTACCTCCCGCGCCCCATACCCGTGTCCCGCCGGACACGCAGCCGGCCGGACGGCGGCCCCGCTCCTTAAACCTACATCCACGCCCCGCCGTTGGGACAGAGCACCTGTCCGGTGATATACTCCGCGGCCTCGGATACCAAGAACACGATAGCCGCCGCCTGATCCTCGGGCGTCCCCACACGGTGCCAGGGCAGTCCCTTCGTCTCGTCCTCCCAGGAACGCCCCGGCAGATGGGCCATACGGGTGTCCGTCAGCCCGGTTCCCAGCGCGTTCACATTGATCCGGTGCTTGGCCAGCTCCTGGGACAGCTCCTTTGCCAGCCCGATCATCCCGGCCTTGGAGGCCGCATAGTGGGGATCGGAGAAATCATAGCCAAGGGCCGCGCCCGAGCTGACCATACAGATCTTCCCGTGCTGCTTTTTCACCATATAAGGCAGCACCTCGTTGGTAAACATATAGGCCCCGGTCAGGTTGATGCGGATCAGCCGGTCCCACTCCTCGTAGGTCATCATGTCGAAGGTCTTTCCCCCGCCGAATCCCGCCGCGTTGTTCACCAGAATATCCACGCCCCCGAAGGCCTCCGCCGTCTTACCGATGGTGTCACGGATCTCCTCCAGATTTGTCACGTCGCAGCGGTTGTAAATGGCCGTTCCGCCCCGCTCTCCGATCTCCTTTGCCACCTTTTCGGCGCTGTCCCCCTCAATATCGCAGACCATCACCCGCGCGCCCAGGTCCGCCAGCATAATCGCCGTGGCGCGGCCGATGCCGTTGCCCGACCCGGTCACGATGGCCGCCTGTCCCTCCAGGCGGAAATAATCAAACATTGCTTTCTGTACACGCTCCTCCACGCCAGATTCCTCCTCTACCGCTTTTTCGTTTTTCCCAGATATGCCGCCACGATGCTCTCATCGGCGGCCAGCTCCGCCCCGGTTCCCGTCTTGACGATCCGCCCCTGCTCCAGCACGCAGGCGTGGTGGGCGATGGACAGGGCCTTGCGGGCGTTCTGCTCCACCAGCAGCACAGAGATCCCCTCCCCGTTGATCTGCCGGATAATGGACATGATATCATTGACAATCAGCGGAGCCAGCCCAAGGGACGGCTCGTCCAGCAAAAGCACCCTGGGATTTGCCATCAGTCCTCTGGCGATGGCCAACATCTGCTGCTCGCCGCCGGACATGGTGCCCGCCCGCTGCTTTCTGCGTTCCTCCAGCCGCGGGAACATGCCGTAAGCCCGCTCGATGCCCGCGGCCCGGTTCTTGCTGGTATATCCACCCAGCATCAGATTCTCCTCCACCGTCAGGTTCGGGAAAATCCACCGTCCCTCCGGCACCAGGCATACGCCCTGCTCCACCACCTTGTAGGCGGCCGGTTCCATTTTCCGGTCGTTCAGATAGACTTCTCCCCACTGGGGCTTTAACAGCCCTGCGATGCACTTCATGAGGGAGGATTTACCCGCGCCGTTGGCTCCCACGATGGCCATGATCTCGCCCTTATTCAGCTCGAAGCTGACATTCCGGATCGCCTGGATTTTTCCATATGAAAAGCTGAGATTCTCCACTCTAAGCATTATTCATCCACCCCCAAGTACGCGGAAATCACTTCCGGATTGTTCTGGATCTCATCGGGCTTTCCCTCCGCCAGCAGCGTCCCGAAGTTGAGCACGCTGATCTGGTCGCAGATCGCCATGATCACGTCCATGTGGTGGTCGATGATCACCACGGTCACGTCCTTTTTCTCCCTTATCTCCCGGATAAACTCCGACAGCTTATCACTCTCCTCCTCGTTCATCCCGGCCGCGGGCTCGTCCAGCAGAATCAGCTTGGGCCGGGTCGCCAGGGCCCTGGCGATCTCCAGCCGCCGCTGCATGCCGTAGGGCAGGTTGTTGGCCCGCTGGTCCCTCTGATCCGACAGCCCCACCTCCTCCAGCAGGCGGTCGCAGAACTCCCGGCTCTCCCGCTCCTGACTCCGGCACTTCTCCGTGCGCAGAATTCCGTCCAGAAGGCCGTAGGTGATATTCTTCTGGCAGGCGGTCAGCAGATTGTCGTAGACCGACAAGTCTCCGAACAGGCGGATATTCTGGAAAGTCCGGGCGATCCCCCTGGCCGCGATCACGTGGGTGGGCAGCCCGTTGACCTGCTGTCCCTCAAAGAGCACCCTGCCCTCCGTGGTGTCGTACACCCCGGTAATCATGTTGAACAGCGTGGTCTTGCCCGCCCCGTTGGGCCCGATGATGCCGTAAATGCTGCCCCGGGGCACATTGATGGTTATATCGTTGGAAGCCGTGATGCCGCCAAAGCGCTTCACGACATTCTGTAGCTGCAATATGTATTCCTGCTGCGCCATGGGCTACCGCTCCTTCCATTTCTTCTTCGCTTTGTCCCCCAGATCCCGCATCCCCTGTATGCTGAACTCCTTGGTCCCCATCAGTCCCGAAGGCTTAAAGATGATCACCAACACCACTAACAGGCCGTAGAACACCATGCGCCACTCCTGAACGGAGCCGAAGCGCAGGATCTCAGGCAGGGGCACCAGGATCATGGAGGCCACGATGGTGCCGGTCAGGCTGCCGCAGCCGCCCAGAATCACCGTCATCACCAGCTCGTCCGACTTCACCATATTAAACATAGTTGGATTCAGATAATGCATATAGTGGGCCAGGAGCGCGCCGGAAATGCCGCAGAGCGCGCAGCTGATCCCCATTGCCAGCATCTTGTAATTGGCCACGTTGGCCCCGATGGACGCCGTGGCCAGCTCCTCCTCCCGCACCGCGATGCAGTTTCGTCCGTGTTTGCTGCGCAGGAAATTGCGCAGGCCCCACACAATCACCACCAGGAAGCAGAGCACCACCGGGAAGGTAGCCCCTTTGGGCACGTCCGTCAGTCCCCTGGCGCCGCCGGTCAGATTTGGCATGTTCTCGATGATCAGTTTGGTCACCTCCCCGATTCCCAGGGTGGCGATTACGAAATAATCCCCCTTCAGCTTCAGCGTGGGATAGCCGATGATCAGCCCGATCACCAGAGCCGTCAACATCCCGCAGAACACGCCCACCAGAATGGGCACGTGGAAGGTCTTGGTGATCAGGGCGGAGGTGTAGGCCCCGATGGCCATAAAACCCGCATGGCCCATGGAAAACAGGCCCGTAAACCCGGTGAGAATGGAAACGCCCAGAATCGCAATCATATAAATGCCGGTCAGTGTCGCAACACCCATCCAATAATTCATCTTCTCACCTCCCTCATGCCTTGTCCTCCGTGGCTTTTCCCATCAGCCCCGACGGGCGGACGAACAGTACGATCACTAACAGCGCGTAGGCGAAAATATCCCGCATGGAGGAGGAAATATAGCTGGAGATCATGGTCTCGCCGATTCCCAGCGTGATCGCCCCCAGAACCGCGCCGGGGATACTTCCCAGGCCGCCGAACACCGAGCTGATAAACGCCTTGTTGGTCATGGCCGTGCCCAGCGTCGGGAAAGCCGTGTATTTCGCGCCCAGAAGGGCCCCCGCCAGGCCGGCCAGGGAGCCTGCGATCAAAAACACCAGCAGAATCAGCTTCTGCACGTTCACGCCCATCAGGGAGGTGGCGTCCAGATCGTAGGACGCCCCCCGTATGGCCAGGCCCACCCGGGACTTTCGGATAAACAGCTCCACCAGCACCAGGGCCGTGATGCTCACCGCAAAGATGATCAGGTCCACCTGTCCCACGCTGGCTCCAAAGAGATTGATAGACTCGTTGGAAAAGTTCACCGGGTACACCCGGAACCGGCTGCTGAAGCTGATGATGATCAGGTTCTCGCACATGGTGGAAATTCCAAGGCCGGTGATCAGCAGGTAGATCCGGCGGGCCTTTTTCTTTAACAGCGGCCGGTATCCCAAAAGCTCGATCAGCATGGCCAGCCCCCCGGCCGCCAGCACCGCGATGAGGATTCCCAGAAACAGGTTCTGCACCAGCTGCGACAGGAAGAAGAACGCGCAGAAGGCTCCGATGGTGACGGTGATGCTGTGGGCGAAGTTTGTAAAGTTCAAAAGGCTGTAGATCAGGGAATACCCCACCGCCATCAATGCGTAGATGCTGCCGATGGACAGCCCGTTTATCAACTGTTGAAAGAACAATCCTGTTCCCTCCCTCCTATTATTCGTAACAGTTCAGACGGCTCATCTTCTTGACCGAAAAAGACCGGTCAATTTTCCCGCCGTCTGAACTGTTACTGTTATTCCATGCGGTACTCGTCGAGTTTTACAAAATCTGTTCCCTGAATCTGGAAAATGGACGCGGTGCGGACGGGGTTGTGGGTCTGCGGGTCCATGGAGATCACGCTGGTCAGACACTGCACGTCCTTGGCGTTTTCCATGGCGTCCCGAATCTTCTGGGGATCCGCCTCGCCCGCCGTCTCGATGGCGTACTTGACCAGTTCGAAACAGTCGTACGCCAGGTACGCGTCCGTGCCGCCCTTGTCCGGGTCCATGTTCCACTTTTCCTGGAAGGCGTTCTTGAATTCCTGAAGGCTCTCGTCGTTCACGTCCATGGCGCAGGGGAACACCGCGTCCTGTACCTCGTCCTTTGCGATCTCAAACAGGTCCTGCATCATCCAGGCGTCCACGCCCAAAAACGGCACTTCGATGCCCAAAGACCGCGCCTGCTTGGCAATCAGGCCCACTTCCTTGTAGTTGGCCGGGATCATCAGCGCGTCGAAATCCCCTTTCTCCTTGATCTTGGAGAGCTGGGCCCGGAAGTCCACGTCGCCGGTCTTGTAGGCCTCGGTGATTGTCACCTGGCCGCCCTTGGCCTCGAAGGAATTGGTAAAGTTCTGGGTGATTCCCAAAGAATACTCGCTGCTGATCTCGTAGAGAATGGCAACCTTCTGGTAGCCCAGCTTGTCCTTGGCGTAACCGCCCATAATGTCGCCCAGCTGCGGGTCTGACAGGCAGATGCGGAATGCGTAGGGACGGACGGAACCGTCCTCCTCCCGCTGGGTTACCTTGTAGTTGGTGCCCGTAGTGGTAATGTGGGGGACCTTGTACTCCTCGCACACCTCCGCCAGAGCGATCGCCCCCGAGGAGGAGTCCGGGCCGATGAAGGCCACCACGCCGTCGTTCTGGAGCGCCTTGCGGGCCGCGTTGGTGGTCTCCACCGCGTCGCCCCGGTTATCGTAGATTTTCAGCTCAATCTGTTTGCCGATGATGCCGCCGTTTGCATTGGTCTCCTCCACCAGCATTTTCAGGGTGTTGGATTCCACCTCCCCCCAGAGAGCGGATTCCCCGGTCAGGGGACCCATGTAGCCCAGTATGATCTTATCGCTGTCTTTTTTGCTGCCTCCGCAGGCCGCCACTGAGAGCGCCATCGCCGTGGCCATCGCCGCCGCTGCAATTCTCTTAAACTTTCTACGCATAATCTTTCTCCTTCCTCCTGGTAAAAAATTAAATTTTATGAGGGGTGCATCCCCTTTTGACCGACAGGTTTTCCTGCAAAAAAATGGACTTTTGTCCCATTTCCCCCTTCCACAAATCCATTTTTTTGTATATCTGTACTAATTTTAAATTTTAAACGAATCTATCATTTTTGCAATCGTACAAAAATCCATATTTAAAAATGACCTTTTGTACTTTCGTTCATTTGACCCTGTTTTTGAATTTTTTTTCATTTTAAAGGAATTTTATGCGAAAAATCCGGCTGTTGCGGCCAAACCCCCATTAAAATACAGAAAAACACCCCGGGAAATGTCCCTGTTTTCTCTTGCCCCATCTCTGTCGCCACGTTATAATGACGTTAGATAACCGTTCCCAGGGCATAACAGCCGGGATTTTGGTCTATCTGCTATTACGTCCGACAAAGGAGGCCGCAGCATGGGAAAAATAGTGCCGATTCAAAATGGTTACTGCTCCAATCTGGATTACCGCAGGATTTGCAGCATCGACACCGAGGTGATCGATACCCCCACCACTCCCCTGATCCATCAGATGTCCCGCTTCTGGCTGATCAACGAGGGCCAGGGCATTTTAAAGCTCCAGGACCGGGAGTACGAGCTGAAGCCGGGCACCATCGTGTCCATCCTGCCCTGGCAGATTTCCGATGTGATCCAGGTGGATTCCCCCCTGCAGTATTATCTCCTTGCCTACTATTTCGACAATATCAATGCGATCATCAAATCCATCTACAACTCCGACAGCCAACCCCTTAACCTGATCGAGGAGATGACGGGCTGCCCGGTGGTACAGTGTGGCAAAGAGGAATATACGGAAATCCGCACCGTTTTTGAGCAGCTTCGGGCCGAGACGGGGGTGGAGTCCGTGAAGCCCGCAGAGGAGAGCGGCCGTCTCCACTCCCTCTACGTGAAAAATAAGCTGGTAGAGCTGATTGTCCTCTATCTCAGGGCCGGTGAGCGCAGCAAGACCGCGTCCCCGCCTGCCAGGCCGGGGATTCAGAAAAGCGATATCCTCCACTATATGTACAACCACCTCAGCGAGAAGCTGACCCTGGCCAATCTGTCCAGGCTCTTCTTCATGAGCGAGTCCTCTATCAGCGCCTATATCACCCAGACCACCGGGCTGTCCTTCTTCGATTTGTTAAATGAGATGCGGGTGGGAAAAACCATCAACTTCCTGCTTTACACCAACCTGACCATGGAGGAATTGGCGGAAATTCTGGGATTTGTGGACAGCTCCCACATCTGCAAGGTATTTGCGGCCCGGGTCGGGATGAAGGCCAATGATTTTCGGAAAACGTATCAGAATGTCTATGAAATCTGCGATATCAGGATGACAAGAGATGCCTATGAGATCGTAACGTATATTTACCGGAACTATGCGGAGAACCTGACGCCCCAGAGCACGGCGGAGCAGTTCCATATTTCGCTGAAGGAGTTAAACACCATCCTCCTGTATCAGGTTGAAAAGAATTTCTCCGACTTTTTAAACTTCGTGCGTGTCAACCGGGCTTCGGAACTGCTCAAGCGCACCGACAAGAGCATCACCCAGATCGCCATCGACGTGGGCTACAACAGCGCCAAGACCCTGACCCGCAACTTCCTGCGGTTCCGCACCATGACCCCGGGGGCGTTCCGGCAGAGCATTGAGATTCAGGAAAACACGCTGTAAAAGCAATGCGCCGTCGGGCGCAGAGACGGCGCCCGGCAGCGCATTGCCGGGAAATATTATGCCAAAAGGCGCAGGCCAATCGACAGCCTGCGCCTTTTATTGAATGCAATGGACCGCCGGACCCGTCCTGCCGTTATTTCATCACGCCCAGCCCCTTGGCCACGATGGCGATAAAATCCTGGACATTGGTCACAATGGTGGTGGCGGACAGGCTTCCGCGATCCAGAAGCTTATTCACCACAAACTCGTCCGCGTCCACGGTGTACAGATACACGGGGCGGATCTGACCGTCCGGCATCACCCGGAAGGAGGGCGTCATATTTCCGGTAGCGATGGTGTGCAGCATGGTAGCCAGGCAGATTACCGTGGTGGCGCCACGCACCAGGCCCCGCATCTCGGTCTGCCCCCTGTAGGCGTCCCCGATCACCTCGGGCATGGGGCCGTCGTCCCGGATGGATCCGGTCAGCACCATGGGCACGCCGTTTTTCACGCAGCTGTAAATAATCCCGTTGTCGATCTTGTAGTCCTCGATAAACTGGGGAATGGAGCCGCTTCTGCGCACCTTGTTAATCACGTCCAGGTGGTTGTAGTGGCCGTTGGGCTGGGATTTCTGGGTGTAGATATCCTGTCCAAGGGCCGTGTGCAGCAGCGCCCCCTCCAGGTCGTGGGTGGCCAGAGCGTTTCCGGCCATCAGGCCGTGGGCATAGCCGTTCTCCACCAGGGCCTGCATGGCGGCTCTGGCGTCGTAGTCGAAGGAAAATGCCGGGCCCATGACCCACACGATATTTCCGTGCTCCCGCTCGTGCCGGAGCAGCTCGAACAGGTTGTCGTAATCCCGGGCGTAGGAAGTCTCGCGGCTTCTGCCCTGGCGGAACACGAACTGGTCGTCCAGATCCTCTCCCTCCGCCGTAAAGCCGTTGCAATGCATGTAAATGCCCTCCTCGGCCTTCTCGCTGCGGCCCAGGATTACTTTATCTCCCTTTTTCAGGTTGCGGTTCTCCACCACCGCCAGGTGACCGTCGTCACAGATCACCACGCTGGAATCCATGCGGCTCTCCTCCGCCAGCACCCAATTCCCATTGATCTTGAAATACTCCGGGTACATGGAGGTGCTGTGGTAATATTCCGGAGCCACACCGTCCATTTCCGCCTCCTCAAACTTCACGTCCGGGGCGTTCACAAACATGGGCTGGGTAAAATCCGGATGATGGTATTCAGGTAATTTAAAAGCCATAATGATATCCTTCCTCTCTTTCTCTGCAGGGTATGATTCGAATTCAGATTTCAGATCGCCGTAACCAACACGTTGCCGTCCTCCTGGAACACAGGACACGCGGGCGCGCCATGGGGGGACGTTTCGCCGGGAACCGTTTCCTCCGACCGGATCCACGTTCCGCTCAGCCCTTCCAGAGCCGCCCGGGCGCTCTCCAGCGACGTAATCACCGCCGCCCGCCCCGGCAGGGCTACGGCGAACTCCAGGCAGGCCTCCACCTTTGGCAGCATGCTGCCCGGCGCAAATTGTCCCTCTTTTATGTATTCCTGCGCCTGGCCGATGCTCATCCGGTCCAGCGCCTTCTGATCCGGCCGGTTGAAATTGATGCAGACCCGGTCCACGGCCGTGAGGATCAGCAGCATATCGGCCTTCATCTGGACCGCCAGGCGGCTGCAGGACATATCCTTGTCCACCACCGCGTCGATGCCGCGCAGCTCCCCGTCCTCCTCCACAACCGGAATCCCGCCTCCGCCTGCGGCGATGACCAGCAGGCCGCTCTGCACCATCTTGCGGATGGCGCCCAGCTCCACGATCCGCCTGGGTCTGGGGGACGGCACCACCCTGCGGTAGCCCCTCCCCGCGTCCTCAACAAAGGTAAATCCCCGCTCGGCGCTGATCTGCTCCGCCTCCTCACGGGTGTAAAAATTCCCAATGGGTTTGGTGGGATGTAAAAATGCCGGGTCCTGGGGATCCACCTCCACCTGGGTCACAACGCTGACCACTGTCTTGCCGATTCCCCGCCTTTGCAGGCTCTGCTGGAGGGCCTGTTGGATGTGGTAGCCGATAAAACCCTGGGACATTGCCCCACACTCGGCAAAGGGCATATAGGGCGTTCTCGGGCCACACTGGGCCGCGTAGTTCATGGCCGAGTTGATGATCCCCACCTGGGGGCCGTTTCCGTGGCCGATGATCAGCTCGTGGCCCTCCCCGGCCAGGTCCGCGATGATTCCGGCGGCCGCCCGCACCTGTTTTAGCTGCTGCGCCGGAGTATTTCCCAGGGCGTTGCCCCCCAGCGCCACCACAATCCGTTTTTTATTACGTTTCATAATGCCTCCTGAAAACGGGACCGGTTCTCAACACAGCGTGGCGTACAGCACCGCTTTGATGGTATGCATCCGGTTCTCCGCCTCGTCGAACACCACCGACTGGCTGGACTCGAACACCTCGTCGGTCACTTCCATCTCCGTCAGGCCGAATTTCTCCGCAATCTGGGCCCCGATCACGGTTTTCGTGTCGTGGAAGGAGGGCAGGCAGTGCATAAACAGCGCGCCGGGGCCGGCCTTCTCCATCAGGCTGCGGTTCACCTGGTAGGGGCGCAGCAGGCGGATGCGGGTATCCCAGACCTCGTCCGGCTCGCCCATGGACACCCAGATGTCCGTATAAATGATGTCCGCCCCTGTGGCGCCCTCGTTCACGTCCTCGGTCAGACGCACGGTACTGCCGCTCTCCGCGGCGATGCGCTCCGCCTCCCGCACCAGATCCTCAGCCGGGAACAGCTCCTTCGGCGCGCAGGCGGTGAAGTTCAGGCCCATTTTCGCGCAGGCCACCATCAGGGAATTGCCCATATTGTTGCGGGCGTCGCCCATATAGGTGAAATTCAGGCCCTTCAGACGTCCGAACTTCTCCTCAATGGTCAGAAGGTCCGCCAACATCTGGGTGGGATGGAACTGGTCGGTCAGGCCGTTGTAAACCGGCACGCCGGAGTATTCGGCCAGCTGCTCCACCAGCTTCTGGTCAAAACCGCGGTATTCGATGCCGTCGTACATTCTTCCCAGCACCCGGGCGGTGTCCGGGATGCTCTCCTTTTTGCCCATCTGGCTGCTACCCGGATCCAGATAGGTGACTCCCATGCCCAGATCCCGGGCCGCCACCTCAAAGGCGCAGCGGGTCCTGGTGGACGTTTTCTCAAAGATCAGCACGATATTTTTGCCGGGCAGGCAGCAGTGGGGCGTCCCGCTGCGCTTTTTGGCCTTAAACTCCCTGGAGAGGTCCAGCAGGTAGCGGATCTCCTGCGGGGTATAGTCCAGCAGTTTCAGAAAGCTTCTTCCTCTTACATTCATTCCCATTTTCATATCCTCCTCTTCAATCAATCCATTCATATAGTTCTATACATCTTCCCGCCACAGCGGCATACTCATACAGCGCGGGCCCCCTCTGCCCCGGGACAGCTCCGAGCTTGGCATCTCCAGCACCTCCACGCCGTTCTCCCTGAGAATCCCGTTGGTAATGTAGTTCCGGTCGTAGACCACCACCTTACCCGGCGCGATGCAAAGAGTGTTGGAGCCGTCGTTCCACTGCTCCCGCTCCGACGCCACCCGGTCCTTTCCGCCGCAGCGGATCATGGTGACCTGATCCAGGCCCAGGTGGGTGCCCAGGATCACCGGCAGGGAGCTGTCCAGCTCCGTGACATTTAACGTATCCCGGTGGTCGCCCCGGCAGATCTCATACACCCTGAGACTCCCAAGAATCCCGGGATGCACCGTAAATTTGTCGTAATCGATCTGGGTCATCACCGTGTCCAGGTGCATGTAGGCCCGGATGCTGGGGATATCGAAGGCCAGGATCGTCTCGATCTCCGCCGTGTCGTCCCCGAAAATGTTCTGGGCCAGCAGCTCGATGGCCTCCGGCGTGGTCCGCTGGGAAATGCCCACGGCCAGCACCCGGCGACTCAGGTTCAGGATATCGCCGCCCTCGATGGAAAACGGATAGTCCCGCCGGTAATAAAAAGGCGTGCTCCCCGCAAAATCCGGGTGTTCCTCCAGGATGTAGGACCCGTAGATGGTCTCCCGCCTTCTGGTTCTGGAATACATGTAGTTGAGGCTCACCCCGCAGCCGATGGAGGCGAAGGGATCCCGGGTAAAGTACAGGTTGGGGATGGGGTCCAGTATAAACCGGCTGTCCGGCCTCACCCGGTCCGCCAGCGGGCTGTGTCCCCCCGCCTTCAACTCGTTCATCCTCACCCCGGCCATGGTCTTCTGGACCAGCTCCCGCTCATCCGGAATTCCGTCCAGCAGCCGGAACAGCTGGTCCTTGAACTTCTGGGCGATGTTCCCGCCCTCCTCGATAAACTGGTGGATGAAGCGCTCCCGAAGCTGGGGCCTGCCCTTTAACGTTCCGGCCATCAGGTCCTCCAGGTAGACCACCTCCACCCCCTGCTCCCGCAGTATCCCGGCGAATACGTCGTGCTCCTGCCTGGCGGCCCTCAGATAGGGGATATCGTCAAACAAAAGTCGTTCCAGCTCCCCGGGGACCAGGTGCTCCAGCTCCTGTCCCGGACGGTGGAGCATCACCCGTTTTAGTGTTCCGATCTCACTTTTCACATGGATTGGCATCGCATTCCCTCGCTTTTCGTGTTCTTGATCTCATACTATCCTGAAATGAGCGGACGCGTCGGACAAGATCAGACAAATTTATTGTATTTTAAAATGATTTTCCCAAAGCACCTGAAAACCCCCTCGGATAAACAAGACCCGAACCAATCCCCGGCCCGTCTCATATTATATATTAGTTCAAACGGCGGGAAAACCGGTAAAAATGAGGCTTACGCGCCTCTCTGACCCTATTTTTTCGCCTGTTTTCCGCCGCCTGAATTTTCCTTCCTATCATACCGCATAACCGCCTGTTTTGGGCATAAAATCATCTGTTGTAAGAAAGGATTTGAATATTTATGAGACAATTTCGCAGCTTAGCCTGCTTTTTCCTGGCCCTGCTCCTGGTTCTCGCGCCGCCGCCCCTGACCTCCTTTGCCGCCAGCCGCGTCTACCACGGAATCGACGTGAGCGAATGGCAGGGCGATATCGACTTTGAGGCCGTGCGGCAGTCCGGAATCGACGCCGTCTACATCCGGGCGGGCGAGGGTTCGGACTATGTGGACGCATATTTTAAGTCCCATTACCAGGGTGCCCTGGCCGCGGGCCTGAAAATCGGCTATTACCACTATGTCACCGCACAGAACGAGGAGGAAGCCAGAGAACAGGCCCGTTTCTTCTGTTCCCTGATCCGCGGCAAAACGGTGGACCTCTACCCGGCCATGGACTTCGAGAGCTTTCCGGGTCTGGACGTGGAAGAAATCAACGCAATCGGCGCCGCCTTTATGGAGACGTTAAACGACTGCCTTGGCTACACCCCCTCCCTGTACAGCGACACCAACAACACCGCCAACGTCTGGGATTCCTCCTTCTCCTCCTACCCGCTGTGGGTGGCGGAATACGGCCCCGCCGTTCCCAGCAACACGGGCTACTGGGCCACCTGGGACGGCTTCCAGTATTCGGACGCCGGAAATGTACCCGGCATATCCGGCCAGGTGGACCTGGACTATTTCAAGGACACCATGCTGATAAACGGCGGAAATGACTCCGGCTCCCCAGGCGACGTCACCTACACCGTGCGGCCGGGCGACACCCTTTGGGCCATCGCAAGGCGTTTCGGCACCACCGTACAGGACCTTGTCCGGGCCAACAATATTGCCGACCCCAATCTGATCTACCCCGGCCAGGTGCTGACGATTCCAGGACACGACGATATGCAGGCGGTCTACACCGTACGCCCCGGCGACACCCTCTGGGCCATCGCCCAGCGTTTCGGCACCACGGTTCAGGAGCTGGTGAACTTAAACGGGATCGCCGATCCGGACCTGATCTACCCCGGCCAGGTGCTGCGCCTCCCGGACAGCAGCAGTGTGCTGGTATACCGCGTGGTACGGGGCGACACCTTATCCGGCATCGCCCTGCGCTTCGGCACCACGGTCCAGGCCCTGGCGCGGGCCAACCACATTGCCAACCCCAACCTGATCGATGTGGGGCAGACATTGGTGATTCCGCAGTAATTTGAGGCGCGTTTTACCTCAATTACAACAGCAGGGGACTGCCGAACCATCTCGGCAGTCCCCTGCTTATCTCATCTTCTTCCAGGAAGCTTTTCCTGTTTCAAATATTCAATCAATCCCCCGCAGCGGATAATCCCCATCACATGTTCGGGGATCCTGTTACACCGGTATTCCTCCCCCGTGGTCCGGTTGTAAATCATTCCGCCCAGATAATCGATCTCCAGCACGTCGTCCCTGGAAATCTTGTTTGTCTCCGGGCACTCGATGGTCAGAATCCCTACGTTGATGCAGTTGCGGAAAAAAATCCGGGCGTAATCCATTGCCACGATGGTCCGCACCCCCAGCTGCCGCAGCATAAGCGGCGCGTTCTCCCGGCTGGAGCCGGAGCCCAGATTGTGTTCGGCCACGAAAATGTCCCCGGGCTTAAACCCGGAAGCGAAGTCCGGGTCCACCGGCGCCATGGTATATCTGGCGGCCTCCTCCGTACTGAGTTCCAGGGAGGCGGGCGGCGCGATAATGTCCGTGTTGATGTTGTCCTTATATTTCCAAACTTTTCCTTTTATCATAACGCCCTCCTCAAATTTCCCTGGGGTCCGTGATATGACCCGTCAGCGCCGAGGCGGCCACCGTGACCGGCGAAGCCAGATAGACGCTGCTGGTCTTGCTCCCCATCCGGCCGATGAAATTCCGGTTGGTGGTGGAAATGCACACCTCGCCGTCGGCCAGGGTTCCGGAGTGAATTCCCAGGCAGGCGCCGCAGCTGGAAGCCAGCACCGTGGCCCCGGCCTCCGCCAGAACCTCCAGAATGCCCTCCCGCAGGCACTGATTGTAGATTTCCCGGGAGGCGGGCGACACCAAAAGCCGGAGGCCCGGTGCGATTTTCCGGCCCCGCAGAAGCTCCGCCGCCATTTTCAGGTCGTGATAGCGGCCGCCCGTGCAGGAGCCGATGTAGGCCTGATGAATCCTTACCCCGCTCTGCTCTGCGGCTTCGCACACGTGGTCCACCTCGTGGGGGCAGGCCACCTGGGGGGCCAGCTCCCCGGCCGTAAAGGCATACTCCGCACAGAACACGGCGTCCGGGTCGGAATTCAGATGGTCATACCGCTCGCTGACCCCGAAACGGGCCAGATACTCTGCGGTCACGTCGTCGTACCCCACGATCCCCGCCTTGGCCCCGGCCTCCACCGCCATATTGGTCAGACAGAGGCGCTCGTCCATGATCATCCTTCGGATGGTATCTCCTGCATACTCCAGCGTCTTGTAGGTGGCCCCGGAATGCCCCACCGCGCCGATGGTCTTTAAGGAAATGTCCTTGGCCATCACCCGCTCAGGCAGTTCCCCGTTCCAGACCACCCGGATGGTCTGGGGCACCTTCATCCAGGTCTGGCCCGTGGCCAGCACCCCCGCCATCTCCGTAGAGCCCACGCCGGTGGCAAAGGACGCCAGGGCCCCGTAGGTGCAGGTGTGGGAATCCGTCCCCACCACCACGCTGCCCGGGAGCACATGGCCGTGTTCCACCATCACCTGATGGCAGGGCCCGGCGAACTCATAGTAGCGGCTGATTTTGTGCTCTGCGGCCCACTCCCTGGTGAACTTCACGATGTTGGCCTGGTGCAGGTTGGCGGGCGGCGTGTAGTGGTCGGAAATGATCACCACCTTGTCCGGGTCCCACACGTCCACGCCCATTTCCCGAAGGCGGTCGTCGATCTCCAGGCGCGGCCCCAGGACGTCGTCCATCATCGCCCGGTCAATGTCCACCCACACGATGTCGTCCGAGTGGACCTGTTCATTTCCCGAGGCCCGGGCCATAATTTTTTCAGAAATTGTATATCCCATACCTGTCTCGTCTCCTTATATTACATAAACAATCCGTATACCCCGGTCATGCCAAAGAGCGCGATCACGATCACACCGCCGATGGACACCGCGAACAGCTGAATGAACAGCTTGGAGCGCTCCTCCTCGGTGGGATTGGCAATCTGGGTGTAGGCCGCAAGACCCATGGAGCCGCCGGTGGAGATGGGGCTCATTCCGGCCGCGCTGGCCGTGTTGGTGATGGCGGAGAGCAGCGCAAGCGTCGAGACGCCGCCGCCCACCTGGGCCGCCACATCGGTGACCGTGGGGATCAGCGTGGGCATAACCACGCCGGAGGTGGAACTGAACCAGCTCATGATGCCTGCGGTGAGTCCCATGACGCCGGGAGCCGTAACCGGGCTCATAAGCCGTGCAAGACCGCTGGCCAGCAGGTCGATTCCGCCCAGCTGGATCACCAGAGCCATCAGCATATTGATACCGCTGATCATCAACAGAGTGCCCCAGGGAATGGAAGCCACGGACTTTTTCTCGTCCGCAACGCGGAACAGCAGCAGCACAAAGGCGATGGTATAGGACATCAGGCCCACGTCAAATCCCATGAAGATAACCGTCACCACCAGCACCGCGATGCCCGCCAGGGTGATTTTCTGCTGGGTATTAAAAGAAATTTTTTCCTTAACGGACAGATCGACGGCGGATTTCAGACGGTAGCCCTTCAGCACAATGTAGATCACAATAAAATAAACAGTCATGGCCATGACCATGTTGGCCGCGTAGGGGAACTCGATTCCGGTGATCCCCTGTTCCTCAGCCAGGGACAGTCCCAGAATTCCCGTGGGCGCAATGGGCGTCAGGCCCCCCGCGGCGGCTCCCAGAACGGATGTGGCGGACAGCAGCACCGGCGAGGTCTTCATCTCAGCCGCCAGCGAGCAGGTAAATACCGCCATCAGGCTCATAACCGGCACCGTGCCCGGTCCCACGCCCGCCAGTATCGTGGAAAAAATATACACGATAATGGGGATCAGATTCGTCCGGTTCCCCGCCATGTTCACGATTTTGCGCGCCAGCAGCTCCAGCGTCCGGTTCTGCTGTGCGATGCTGAACAGGAACATGACACCCAACAGCGTTACAAACAGCTTGGTGGGAAATCCCGTGATCACCGTTCCCGACTTGACCCCCGCAATCTGGGCCAGGACCAGCGACAGACCGAAGGCAACAAACCCCATGTTGATCTTTCGGAAAAATCCGATCAGTATGGCCCCGATCAAAAACACCAGTGACAATGCAGCATAATTCATACCCTTACCTCCTACTTTTTTTGGTTTCACTACTCATATATTGCAAGATTCGTGCCAATTCGCATTTTCCCCCTAAAATTCCGGTATTTCGTCCCTCATTGCAAAAAATGCAAAAAAACGTTTCCCCGGAGCGTGTCACCGGCACGTTTCAGGGAAACATTTTAAAACATTTCAGAACAATTTGAAACATTACTCAATTTCATATTTGCGGATCAACCGCCACAGCGTGCTTCTGGAGATTCCCAGGGCCTGGGCGGCTTCCTGCCTCCGATAATGATGATTCTTCAACGCACGGATGATATCCTCCTTCCGGCACTCGGATATGGGGCGGCCGGATGCGCTCTCCTCCGGCTCCGTTTTCCGGTCCGGTTCTGGTTGCTCTTCCGCCCCTGGCCGCTCCCCCGGCTCCGGTCCCATTCCCCCCTCTTCCCCCTCCAGATATCCGAATTCCTCCATCATCATGTGGGCGTCGATCTCCATGGGAAACCCCTGATCCAAAAGAATCGCGATGCGCTCCGTCACCGCCTGCAATTCCCGTATATTTCCGGGCCAGGAGTATTCCATCATCCGCGGGTACAGTCCGTGCATTCTGGCGCGCACCTCGGCCAGACGGCCGCCCCGGCAGTATTCTTCCAGGAAATGGTCCGCCAGCAGCGGGATGTCCTCCTTGCGCTCCCTGAGCGGCGGAATCTCCAGCTTGAGCACGTTGATCCGAAAAAACAGGTCCATGCGGAACCGGCGCTCCTTCACCTCCAGGGCCAGATTCCGGTTGGTGGCGCAGATCACCCGGACGTCGATGGGGATCACCTTGTCGCTGCTGAGGCGGCGCACCTCCTTCTCCTGCAGGACCCGCAGCAACTGAATCTGCGTCTCCTCCGGGATCTCCCCGATCTCGTCCAGGAAGATCGTCCCACCGTGAGCCAGCTCGAATATCCCCGGCTTCCCGCCCTTGGCCGCCCCGGTAAAGCTGCCCTCCTCGTAGCCGAACAGCTGGCTGCTCAGCAGGTCCTTGGGCAGGGCCGCGCAGTTGATGGCCACAAAGGGACCATTGCGGCGGGGGCTGCTGTTGTGGATGCTCTGGGCGAACAGCTCCTTCCCGGTCCCCGTCTCCCCGGTGAGCAGGATGGAGGAATCCGCCTGGGCATAGCTGCGGGCGATCAGCTTCACCCGCTCTAAGCTGTCGCTGATCCCCAGAATATCCTCAAAGTGGTATTTTGCCACCAGGCCCTTCTGGTGCAGCTGGAGACGGATTCTCTGCTCGCTCTTCTGGATGTCGTGGACGCTCTGGAAAAAATAGATCGCGCCCTCAAACTGCCCGCCCATCACAATGGGAATCTTGTTGACGGAGAGCAGCTGCCCCTGAATTCTGATAATCTGCCCCACTACCTGCTCCGGGGTCCGCCGCAGCTCGTCGAACTCCAGCTCCGGCAGCAGCCTGCGGATATCCCGCCCCACGGCGCTGTGGGTCAGATGAAACATCCGGCGGGCCTCCATGTTCATGATGGAAACCATGCCGCGGGCGTCCACGTTGATGATGGCGTCCCGGGTGTAGTTCATCAGCATCTGGTGCTTTTGCAGCTGAATCTCGTATTCCTTGCGCTTTTCCCGCTCCTGCTTCTGTACGTTGAGCAGCTGTAGCGCCGCGTCCAGAGCGATGCTCACCGACTCGTAGGTATTTTCCACCACCGTGTAGGGGATTCCCTGCCGCTTTGCCTCGTTGGGCAGGGACGCGCCACCGCCCATAAAACAGGTAGCGTGGCTGTCCAGGGCCATTTTCACGCACTGTTCGTACTCCGTGGCGTTCTGATACCCCAGAATCATGGTGTTCTCAACGCCCAGATAGCGGCACAGCTGCTTCAGCTCATTGATAAAGCTCACATACTCCACGATCACCGTCTTGCCCTGGTACCCCTTCAACAAATCCAGATGGCGCAGGTAATCGTTCAGCGTAGTGCTGATCTTGGCCACCGTAAAATGGTTTCTGGCCAGCACCTCCGCCGTTCCCTTGCGGCTGACGAAAATCCTGGCCCCCCGGCTCATCAGCTCCTCCGCCAGCTTGATCCCATCGTCCAGCACCGCCACATAGATCCCCACCTCAAGGCCCCGGTCCGCCGCCACCCGGCGGGTTAAGTCCGCCAGGGACTGGGAGGGCGCGATCAGGCAGATTTCCGGCACCTTTGCTTTTTTCGTGTTATTTCCCATAAAAAGCGCTCACCCCCGCCCTTTCCCCCGTCCACAGCATTGCCGGTACCGTTTTCCGCTCCCGCAGGGACACGGCCTGTCCGGGTCCTGCTGCGCTTCCATGGCTTCAACCTCCGCACGGGTATGCCCGTTCAGACCGATCTGCCGGGTATCGTTCCAGACCCGGTCCATGGTCTGCTCAAAGTCGCTTGCCTTTTCATCTGAATCCAGGATCATGCCCAGCTCCGCCATCCGATTCGACACGTCCAGCCCGTCGGCTCCAAAGCGGATCATATGGTGAATCTCAAACGCATCCTTTGCAGCCGCCTCCCGTCCAACCTGAAAATTTCTGAGAAAGAAATTGATCATGGGCATCAGCTGCCTGTCCGGCTCGCAAAGTCCCATCTCCCCGATCTCCCGGATCATTTCCCGGTCCGGCACAAAAGCCCGAATGCCCTTCTGATCACACAGTACATCCCGATAGGCGCCGCTCTCAACCAAAGACGTATCTGCAAACCAGCCATTTTGGTAAATAAACCGACCGCGCACCGGCTCCAACTCCCGGAAAATCCCGTGAAGCTCCGGCTCCGGCAGGACGTCGCTCTCATGGAGGTTGTACAGCGCCGTGATCTGCTCCGGGCGGCATATTCCGTAGAGGTAGATTGCGGCGTTCATATAGGACCATACCCGGTACACCAGCCTGCGCCTTTTGTGAAATTTTTCCGTATTGATATGTTCGTATGCTTTTGCCACGGCCGCGGGGACCATGAGCTGCCCACCCGTTGTCTCCATACAGTATCCCCCCATGTACAGATAATCGCTGCCCTTCTCCGTCAGGCTGCATGGCGTCCCCGCCTGTGCCGCAAGCTGCTCATAGACTTTGATCTCCTGATCGTCTGCACAGGAAAAATATCGCTTCATTATCTGGGGCTGCAAAATGTACCTTGCCAGAGCCATAGCCAGCTGATCCTTTCCCAACTGCGAATATCCCGGCATACCGTGCGTCCTTGCCAAATGTCTGAGAACCTTGAGTTTGTACTGACGCAATAAGGCAATCAGATTCCCGTAATCAGCAACGTCAATCTCATTCCATTTCGTTCCTTTATAATCCTTCATAAGCGGCCCCCAGTCCTTTATATAATAATAGTAATTATTATTGATTTATTCTTTTCTGTATGCTATACTGCTATTATAGTACATAATATAACATAGCGGACGAATCAACTCAATGTCAATGCATTCACTCAAACACAAAGAAGGGAGTTACACTATGGATCCAAAAGCATTTTTTAAGCTGAGCTACGGAGTTTATATCGTATCCACCAGCGCGGACGGCAAAAACGCAGGCTGCGTCATCAACACGCTGACCCAGGTTACCGCCGAACCGGCGCGCCTGTCCATCGCTCTGAACAAAAACAACGAGACCTTGAAGCTCATCGAGATTTCCGGCACCTTTTCCGCCGTAGTCCTGTCCGACGACGTGACCATGGACCAGATCAAGCGGTTCGGCTTCCAGAGCAGCCGCGACGCCAACAAGTTCGACGGCATCCCCCAGGGCCGGGACGGCCTGAACAATCCCTATCCCACGGACGGCGTCTGCGCCCGCTTTGCCTGCCGCGTGGTCTCCACCCTGGACGTGGGAACCCATGTGATCGTGGTGGGAGAGGTGGTGGAAGCGGAAGCCCTGGATATGAACGCTCCGGCCCTCACTTACTCCAACTACCACCACAAGAAAAACGGCGCCACTCCGCCAAACGCTCCCTCTTACCAGAAGGACGCTGGCACGGTGGTAGGCTACCGCTGCAAGGTCTGCGGCTATATTTTAGAGTCCGACACCCTGCCCCCGGATTTTATCTGCCCGGTGTGCGGAAAGGATGCGAGCTACTTCGAAAAGCTCTGATCCGGCTTTTGTTTCAAAAAACGGCTGCGGCTTTCCATTTCAGGTAAAGCCGCAGCCGTTTTACATCATTTTTTATCATTGGTGGCGTCCCCGTTTCCGCTGACCGGGATCGCCTCGCCCAGATAGGTGGGCTTGGGTTTTGCGATCGCGTAGAGGAAATCCTTGGTCCTGGCCAGCATTTCCCGGGCGTCCCGGATCTTCTGGCCGCCGTATTTTCTGGGATCGGAGGCCACGCCGTAGGCGTCCATGCCCATCTGACCGGCGTTGTAGAGCGCCCGGTACATGTGGTACTCCTGGGTGACCACCACGATCCGCTCCGCCTGGAAAATGTCCCTGGCCCGGTACATGCTCTCATAGGTGGAAAATCCCGCGTGGTCCATAAAAATGTCCTCGGAGGGCACGCCGTGGTCGATGGCGAACTGCTTCATCAGATTCACCTCGTCGTAATCCACCCGCCCGTGGTCCCCGCTCATGAGCAGCCGGTCCGATACCCCGGCATTGTACAGGGCGATGCCCTGCAAAAGCCGGTCGTTCAGCATGCCCGAGGGACTGCCGTCGTCCCGCACGCCGCAGCCCAGCACCAATATGCAGTCCACCTTGTCCAACTCCGCCGCCTGCTCCGGGGTCACAATCCGTTTTTTGACCGTCCCCTGCATGTAGAGGTTGATTCCCACCACCAGGCAGCAGCCCGCCACCGCAAGATATATGGCCCATTTCATGGGTTTTCGCAGCCATTTCAGAAATTTCATCCTCCGCAGACTCCCTTCCTCCGTTCGCCGGGTCCATTGCCTCCAAGCAATCGCCCGCAGGCTTCGCCAGCGGCCCATTGCATCCACTCAGAAAAGGCCGCGGCCCTTACGCATGACTGTAAGAAGGCGCGGCCTCTATCTGTATTCATTGTTCCACGTATGTTTTCCGGCTATGCTGGAATTACTTTACAGCGATGGCCTCAATCTCACACAGAACGCCCTTCGGCAGAGTCTTCACAGCTACGCAGCTTCTGGCGGGCTTGGAAGTGAAGTACTTTGCGTAAACCTCGTTGAATGCGGCGAAATCGCCCATGTCAGCCAGGAAGCAGGTGGTCTTGAACACTTTGTCGTAGCCGCTGCCTACAGCCTCCAGGATCGCGCCTACGTTCTTGCAGCTCTGCTCGGCCTGAGCGGCGATTCCCTCCGGAACCTCGCCGTTTGCGGGATCTACCGGAATCTGGCCGGAAGTAAATACAAAACCGTTTACCTCAAATCCCTGGGAATACGGTCCGATTGCACCAGGTGCCTTTTCTGTACTGATTACGTTCATTGATATGACCTCCTTTTGATCTTCGCAGGGGCAATCCGTCCCTGCCGTTTTTTGATATGCGCCGGAGCGCCTCTTTATTCGAATACTCGAACCCCAACAGTTATTATAAATGATTATTTCAGATGTTGCAACAGATAATCGCGGGTATTCCGGGACGGATCCTCCAGCACCAGCTCTAAAAGAACCGCCAGCGCCTCCCCCACGGCCTTGCCCGGCTTCACGCCCGCGTCCATCACGTCCCGGCCCTTCACCGCCAGTGACTTTAAGTCCAGGCAGTCGCCGTCCCGTCGAATCTCCCCGCTGAGGGCCCGCGCCCGGCGCAGCATATCCCCCGTCTCCGGGACCCCGAAGGGTAAAAGGGCGTCCTTTAAATCCAACAAATCGTCGTAGAGGGCCGGTTCAATCCGGCTCATCACACGGCGGAGGGCCGGTTTTTCCGGTACAAGGGGCCGGCCCAGCAGGTCCACCAGGGTCTTTACCCGGGAAATGGTGTCGTTGTCCAGTTTTAGGTCTTTTAACACGGTAAATGCCTGGTCGGGGGTGGCTTTCCGAAGGAAGGCGGCCCAGCGCAGGTGCTTTTGCGGGGGAATTGCGGTGGGGATGGGAGGGATCGTTCCCATCCCATAAATCTCATCAAAGGTCCCCGACACATACCGGCTGATCCCCGTCTCGTACACCAGGGCGATCCGCTCCGGGTGAGCGCTGCACAGCAGCTTGGTCAGCTCCACCTGCACCCGCTCCTTGCTGACCTTAGCCAAATTGGGCGCGATGACCCGGATGGCCTCCTGGGTCCGCTCCTCAATCTCAAAGCCCAGCTGGGCTGAAAACCGGATGGCCCGCAGAATCCGCAGCGCGTCCTCGGTGAACCGGTCCATGGGCTCCCCCACGCACCGGATGATTCCCCGCCGCAAATCCTCCACGCCCCCGAACTCGTCCACAAATCCGGTAGCCTTGTTGTAGGCCATGGCGTTGATGGTGAAGTCCCGGCGTTTTAAGTCCTCCGTCAGGTTAGGCGTGAAGGACACGGACTTGGGATGGCGGCCGTCCTCGTACTCCCCGTCCACGCGGAAGGTGGTCACCTCGTAACCTTCCTTCCCCACCATCACCGTCACCGTGCCGTGCTGGATTCCGGTGTCCACGGTTCTGTGGAACAGCTCTTTTACCTGTCCCGGAAGGGCGCTGGTGGTGATATCCCAGTCTCCCGGTTCCCGGTTAAGGAGCATGTCCCGGACGCAGCCGCCCACAATATACGCCTCGTAGCCGTGTTCATTCAGTTGTCCGATAATCCGCTCCACAGGAGCCGGAACCCTGATCTCCATTAATACGCACGTCCCCAGTAAACCATCTTTTTCGCCGGTTTGCCGCAGCAGACGCAGTGGTCGGATAAACTCTCCTGCTCAAAGGGCATGCAGCGGGAGGTGGCTGCGGTAGCCTCCTTGATCTTGTCCTCGCACTCCTGGCAGCCGCACCACATGGCTTTCACAAAGCCCGGCTTGTTGTTGATTGTGTCCACAAACTCATCCCACTGGGTCGCCTCGTAGGTGTGGGCGTCCCGATGGGCTTTCGCCTTCTCGTACATAGCGTTCTGGATCGTATCCAGCATTTCTCCCGCTTTGCTCTCCAGCTCGTCCAGGGAAATGAAGGTCTTTTCATGGTTGTCCCGGCGCACTAAAACGGCCTGGTTCTTCTCCATATCCTTAGGACCGATCTCCACCCGCAGCGGGATTCCGCGCATCTCGCAGTCCGCAAACTTCCAGCCCGGGCTCTTCTCGGAATCGTCCACCTTCACGGAGAATCCGGCCCTCGTCAGGCGCTCCTTCAGCTCGAACGCCTTGTCAAGTACGCCCGGCTTCTGCTGCTGAACCGGCACCACCATGATCTGGATGGGCGCGATTCTGGGCGGCAGCACCAGTCCGTTGTCGTCGCCGTGTACCATGATAATAGCGCCGATCATGCGGGTGGTCATACCCCAGGAGGTCTGGTGCACGTATTTCAGCGTGTTGTCCTTGTCCGTAAACTGAATCTCAAACGCCTTGGCAAAGCCGTCGCCGAAGTTGTGGCTGGTGCCGGACTGCAGCGCCTTGCCGTCGTGCATCAGGGACTCGATGGTATAGGTGGCCTCCGCGCCCGCGAATTTCTCCTTGTCGGTCTTCTGGCCCCGCACAACCGGGATCGCCAGCACTTCCTCGCAGAAGTCGGCGTACAGGTTCAGCATCTGGATGGTGCGCTCCTCGGCCTCCTCGGCGGTGGCGTGGGCGGTGTGGCCCTCCTGCCACAAAAACTCTCTGGAGCGCAGGAAGGGACGGGTGGTCTTCTCCCAGCGCACCACGGAACACCACTGGTTGTAAACCCTGGGCAGATCCCGGTAGGAGTGGATGTCCTTGGCGTAGAAATCACAGAACAGGGTCTCGGAGGTGGGGCGCACGCACATGCGCTCCTGCAGGGGCTCCAGACCGCCGTGGGTCACCCAGGCCACCTCGGGGGCGAACCCCTCCACATGGTCCTTCTCCTTCTCCAGCAGGCTCTCCGGGATAAAGAGGGGCATGTACACGTTCTGCACGCCCGTGGCCTTGAACCGGCGGTCCAGCTCATTCTGGATGTTCTCCCAGATCGCGTATCCCGCGGGCTTGATCACCATGCAGCCCTTCACGCTGGCGTAGTCGCACAGCTCGGCCTTTTTTACCACATCCGTGTACCACTGGGCGAAATCCACGTCCATGGATGTGATGGCTTCCACCATTTTCTTGTCGTTTGCCATGATATTAATCTCCTTCTCAAATAAATGTGTTCGTAACTCAAAAAAGCCACCCGTTCCCACATGCCGGAAAACCGACACATGGGACCGAATGGCTCGGCGGTACCACCCAAATTGGCTCCCGCAGCCGGGAACCCGCTTTTCATCCGTTAACGCCGGATCTACGTTGCATTCATCATACAAAGCTCCCGGGCCGGTTCAGCCTCCGCTTTCGTAGAGATCTCCCACCATTGATCCCCTCTCTGTAACGCGCGCCCTGCTTACTATTCCCTTTCACAGCCTGTCATTTTTCTTTGCGTGACTCGATTTTACGCCACTTTGGAGGTTTTGTCAATGGCAAAGCGCGAATTTAAGGCTTTCTTACAGCCGTTACAACCAGCGACTTAAGCTCTTCGAAATGTTCCGGCGTGTCATAAGCATGGCCCGCGCCCTCCACATAGTGAAGGACCGCGTTTGAAAAGTTACTTTGATACCGCAGCGCCGTCTCCGGCGGCACAGCGGTGTCGATGGTTCCCTGGATAATGGTCACCAGCCCCTTAAAATGTCTGGAGACCTCCATCACATCAATAGCATTTCCGTCCTCAAAAAATTGTTTGGTCAGCACCAGAGAACCGCGGCCACAGCTGCCCGTCTCCAGATACATCCGCTCCATCTTTTTATGGGTGGCTACGGCAGGGGAAATCAAAATCAGCTTTTCCAGCTGCAACGGGATATTCCCCGCCACATTGGCAGCCACAAAACCGCCCAGGCTGAATCCAAGAAGACTGATCCGTTCCTGATCCACCGCCTCCAGCTGCTTCGCAAACCGGACAATATTTAATCCGTCCTCAATCTCCGTCAGCGGAGTCACATCCTGAAAATCCCCGTCGCTCTCAGCCGTTCCTCCGAAGTCGAATCGGAGCGTCGCCGTACCTTGACGCACCACCTCCCGTGAAAGGCGGGAGAGCAGAAAATGCTTTTCCGACTTGCTGCCGGTGAACCCGTGAAACATGATCAGAAGCGGCGGCTTTTCCACATTTTCCGGCAGCTCCAGAAAGCCTCTTAACGTCAATCCTCTGCTGACCGTTTCCACATATTGCTTCATCTGCATCCTTCCCTTCCTAACAACTGGTTAAAATATTCCAATCCAGGTGCCCAGAATACTGAGTACAATAATACCAACAAGAATATAATTAACCTTCATTCCCTTGCGGATCAGCCTGAAAATCCCCAGCGTCGCCAGCAGAGAGAGCATTTTTGGCATAATTCCATTAATCACATCATTGATGGAGATCGCGGTCTCCCCGCTTCCAATGGACAACCCCAGATTCACGCTGACCATGGAGGCCACCATGCCGCCGATCACCAGCAGTCCGATAATGGAAGCCGCAGAAAATACCTTCTGCATAATACCGGACTTCTCAATCTGGCCCAGGAACGAAGTTCCCATCTTATAACCCATGTGCATACAGTAGTAGCGGCACAGCACGTTAGGAACGTTGAACAGTAAAAGGAAAATAATGGGGGCGAGCACATTTCCCGTCAGGGCCAGGGAGCATGCGATGCCCCCTGCCAAAGGACGCAGGGTTCCCCAGAACACAGAGTCACCGATACCGGACAATGGTCCCATCAGACTGGCTTTGACGGCATTGATGGAATTAACATCAAATTCACGGTTCCTGGCGTTCTGTTCCTCCATGGCCGCGGTAATTCCCATCACCAGCGTGGACGCCATGGGTGTAACGTTGAAAAACTCACTGTGGCGCTTCAAGGCCTCTTTCATCTGTTCCTTATCCGGGTACAGTTTTTTTAACACTGGCAGCATTGAGTAGACAAAGCCCTGGCTCATCTGCCGCTCATAATTGAACGAGGCGTTGATGGTAAACGCTCTCCAAAACACGGAATTAATATCTTTTTTCGTGATTCTGCTCTCGGTCTGATTAGAAGTCTTCATCCTCTGGCACCTCCTGCGCAACTGTATTTTCCTGGCTGTTTCCATTGGTTAAAATAAGGGCGATAATGATTCCCAGCATAGCGATGCCAAGCACCGGTATTTTTAAATAAGCGGAGAGTAAAAATCCCAGGAAAAAATAGGGCGCCACTCTCTTGTTGACCAGCATGCTAGCCAGCAGCGCAAAGCCCAGAGCCGGAAGAATGCCGGCAGCCACGGACAGGCCATCCTTCACGAACTGAGGGATCACCGCCAGAAACGCTTCCACGGCAGGGCTCCCCGCGTAGAAACAGGCCGCAATGATCACTGACATCACAATCGCGTAGGACCAAAAGCTGAGAAGGTGCATCCGCGCCACTCCCTTATCATCCCCGGCCTCCACATACCGGTCGGCCCGATGCAGGAACCATGAGCGCACCACCAGATAATATGTATTTTTCACCAGCAGCGCCACTGTTGCAATGGGCAGGGCCAACGCCAGCGCCACGTCCGCGCCGGAACCGGAGGTGATGGCAAAGGCGGTGCCCAGAATGCCGCCTGCCGTGATCTCAGGGGGAAGGGCCGCGCCAATGGTCACATTTCCCATGAAGGCCAGCTCCAGAGTGGCCCCCACCAACAGGCCGGTCTGAAGGTCGCCCAGCACCAGGCCCACCAATGGACCCATCACAATGGGCCGCTGTACCATCGAATTGCCGATTGCACACTCTAAAAATCCAAATAACGCCACAAGTCCTACCAACAATGCGCTCATCATCACGCGTTCCCTCCTTTACCCGCTCCGGTTCTCGGTTTATATTCGATGACGGCCTCGCTGGGCACCGGCTGGATATTGACGGAAATTCCGTTCTCCTGTGCCCCGGCCAATAGTTTCTCCTCCTCGTCCGTCAGATAGATCATCCGCGTCACCTGATGCGTGCCCGGCAGCGCTTTGGTGCCGCCCAGGTTGATGGAGTGAATCTGTTCCACCTGTCGGGCCAGACGCACAGCGTCCGCCACGTTGGACACCACAATCATCAACCGGTATTTGTCCGTCTTTTCAGTGTTGATAGCCTCAATAGAATCCTCAATGTTTTTGATCACCAGCTTTACGCCATTTGGTTTTCCAAGCTTCAATGTGGTCTTTCTCAGTTCATCCTTCACCACATCGTCGTTGGCCACCAGAATACAATCCGGATCCAGCGCCGACACCCAGGAAAACACCACCTGGCCATGCAGCAGCCTGTGATCCACCCGCAGTAATTTAATCATGTGTAAATCCCCCTTCTTTTAAAAATCTTCTTCCTCACCGGAATGTTCCCGATTCATATACATCATCTGCTCTTTCGCAGCATGTATGCTCTCCTCAATGAGCCTGGAAGTGTCCGGTTCCGTGCTGATCACCAGGCTCAGCACCAGAGCCAGGTTCATTCCGGCAATCACGTGCACATTGGCCAGGTTTTTGAACTGCGACGCCTCATTATTCACGCTGCCGCCCAGCACATCCGTCACAATGACCAACTCGTCCTCCGCCTTTAAATCCCGGATTACCGTTTCCAGGTATCCTTTAAAATCCGGCGTCTCCTCCGTATAGGCGCAGACCGCTGACAAATGCTCCTGCGGGCCTGTTACCATCTCCACCGAGCTCTTCATTCCGCCCGCCAGACAGGCGTGGGATGCAAGCAGTATTTTTCTCACAGCGGTTCCCTCCTTTCCATCCTCTGTATTTATATTTCTGAATGCATTCTCAATTTAGCAGAGATTTCATTCCCTGTGAACCGCTTCGGCTTGTTTCCGGCAGAAACGGCGCAATAATGTCACAAAAGCCTTTTTCCGACGCTGATTCCCGGTTTTGTCGCGGAGTGCCGACACTGTCTCGACACAAAAAACCGGCCCTCTCAGGAGAGCCGGTCCCATATTCCGTTCAGTCGTGATAAATATAATCATAAATATAAGCGATCTCACTGATCGGAAGTTCCACCCCATAATGGCTGGTGATATTGGAAAAGCAGATTGTGGCTGCGTCAATAAAGTCCTTCCGGCAGCTCTTAAATTCCTCCTCGTTCATATGGCTGGTAAACGGCGTTTTCGTCACCAACCGCTCCACCAGACAGCAGATATGGATGTTCAGTCCGATAATGGTTTTGGCCGAAAAGCGCCTTCCCAGGGCAATCTGCAGCTGCTCCAGCGTGTCATCCACAAATTCCAGCACCTTGTCCGCGTTCAGAATGGTCAGATACTCAATCACGTTCTGCAATGAAAAGTTCTTTAGAAGATTCCGGTGAAACTGTTCCCTTTCCCCCTCGTCCAGATAATCCTGTAAATACTGTTTGACCGTGTCGATCTTGTTGAAAGAGATAATGTCTTCCAGATACACAAAAGGTGTGTCCGCCATCATAGGATTCACCGTCCCGGCCACAAAGAGGATGTGATACCGGCTCAGAATACTGGCCCGGTAGTCCTGCAGCGCCGTGTATTCATAACAAATCAGATTAATCTCGATCTTTCGCGGAAGACTGTTCATAAACAGCCTGGATACCTTCTGGGCCACGTCGCTATTGAGTTCGCTGACAAAGAGGATGGCGTCCTCCTTTTTCTGTTCCTCGATCAGCCGGTAGGTCGCCTGTGAGGCCAGGCTGGCCTTTTCGAGAATTTCCCCGATCTCCATCCGGGCCAGCATCTTACCGCCGATATCCAGGGCCATGCGCGTGGATACATTATTGATAATTCCAAGATTGACCCCCAGGCCCCGGCGCATCAGGCAGTCGATTGTCTCCAGAGACCCCAGATCCACCAGAAGCAGCACATTTTTCACCTGGAAAGAGTTAATATAGCGGTACACCTTGTCCGCGATTACTGAGATATCCGTATCCATAGGCATGTCCACCGCATCAAACAGCTTTTTGCCCAGCGTCTGATTGACAACATCCGCGATGCTGCCCGCTGTGGAGTACCCATGACAGATGATCATGGCCCGGGTATCCGCGCCGCGGATCTGTCCCCGGAACTGATAAAGCTTCATGACCAGCAAAAGCCGCTGCAGACGGTTCATTTCCCACTCCAGATTCTGAGATATCATCCCGGCGATCTCCGCGGCTACCGCCATCTCCTTCTCACATTTTCTGGAAAACAATTCATAACAGCCGTCGGAAAGCTCCTGATGGCGTCCGTCCACCTGATCCGGCCGGTCCCCGGCCCGCATGCTGCTGTAGATCATCCGCGCCAGGACCATGGCGAAATTGGCTGAGAGCTGAATGTCATATTGCTCGTTCACCTTACGGAACACTTCATTTAACACGGATTCCATTGCCCGGATTTTGTCGTTGGAAATGTTCTTTTCAAACACCAGGAAATCAAAATACTCCCCGACCTCTTCCACATTTTTGCGAACCAGCTCTTCAAATGTCAGGCCGCCCGCCTCATAGCGCTCGTACCGCCTGATAAATCCCTCAAACAGCGCCCGCTCCCGGTCAGAGCCCACAGTTACGTTCAGCTCGTCGATATCCAAAAGCTGCCGGTTGACTTCCCCGAAATCCGCCGTAACCCGGATTCCCTGCAAAATATCCTCGGGCAGGTGCATGGCGCTTACGACCAGTGCCTCTTCACGCTCTCCTCCCAGCTGATACGCATTGATACAGCTGGTCTGAATGCTGGATATTAATTGCCGGACATTGCCCGGAAACCGGTAATTCAGCAACGCATCCAGCGCTTTTTGGCTGATGCAGATTTTCCGACGGATACGGTCCGACTCCCGTTTAAAATAGTGGATAATCAGCCGCTCCTTCTCGGCTACGGACCGGCTCTCCAAAGGCGGTACCTTAACGATCACAGGAATCCGTTGCAAAAGCTGGCGGCTTAAATTCTCCGTCATACTCTGCGTGGTGGAAAAAATAATCCTACGGTTGTCCAGATCCTGGGATATCTGGTCCTGCAGCTCCCGGTTCAGGTAGTCCACCTCCTTAACGTAGAGAACGCCCTGCCGGGATCGTTCCATCAGGCCTGCTTCCCCCCGGTCCCCAAATAAAATTTTCCTGGCCTTCTCCGGCGTTCCCGCCCAAGCCATGCATTTAAAGACAAAAAATCCTTCCGGGTCCGGCGCCACCAGCTCCTGGTCCGCAGCGTACTCCCAGGACAGCTTCGCCAGCATACTTTTTCCAGTCCCGGCCGGACCGGTGAGAAGCACCGGAAGACCGTGAGGCGGATACTCCATGGCCATCCGGCACTGGGCCACCTCGTAGCTGAGACCCGCGTCGTATCCCACCGCCTTCTCAAAATTTTTCTTCCTTTTTGCGCTCATCTCCAGATACCGTACCAGCTCTGTGACGCTGGCAAACTCCCGTTTCTGCAGCCGCGTCCGGTACAACTCCTCCAGCGCCTTTATGTGGAAGAAATACACCGGTCTGGAGTTGATCTTCAGGAAAACACCTTCCCGCTCAAACTCATTTAAATACTGACTGGCGCTGTTCCTGCTGATATTCAGCTTGCCTGCCAGGCAGTTAGCGGTGAACACGGAGCTGTCCGCCTCCTTGAAACGCCGGGTATTTTCTTCTATATAATTCAGTACATCTTCCTGCGTCCGGTTCAAACCGTTCATAACCATCCCCCATTTTGCCGTTTGGATTTATTCTAACACACAGAGGCAGAATTGGCGAGTGCCGGGGGACAAAAAGGCGACCCGCGCCAGGTTCTTTTCCCTGTCGCAGGCCGCCTTTTCATTGTATTTACAACGCCTCAAACGCCCGCTTCATCCGCTCCATCCCTTCCCGCAGCTTCTCCCTGGGGCAGCCCAGGTTCATGCGCAGGTAATTCTCCTCCCCATAGGTCTTTCCGGGCATGATGCCCACCTTGCCTACGTGCACCAGGGCGTCCTGGATGGCGGCGCTGTCCGCGTTCACCCCGCTCATGTCGATCCAGGCCAGGTAGGTGGATTCCGGTATGGCAAATCTCACGCCCTTTGCCGTCAGCTCCGTATCCACAAAGCTTCTGAGCTCCTGCATATTACCCCGGATATAATCACAGAGCTGGTCCCCGTAGTCCATGCACTCCCCATAACCCGTGATCATGGCGTGCATGCCCAGAAGGCTGACGGAGTTTAAAAAGTCCTGGTTGCGCATCCGGGAAATGAACCGTTCCCGGATCTCACGGTCCGGCAGCACGCAGTAGGAGCCGATCAGCCCCGGCGTGTTGAAGGTCTTGCTGGAGGAGCTGACCAGGTACACCTTGTCGTACTGGTCCGCGTACCCTAAAATGGAGCAGTGCTTCCGCTCCGTGAGAATCACGTCCGAGTGAATCTCGTCGGAGATCACCGGAACGCCGTACTGCCGGCACAGTCCCACCATCCGGTCCATTTCCTCCCGGGTCCAGACCCGGCCCGTAGGGTTGTGGGGACTGCACAGCAGGAAAATGTCACAATCCCTCACCAATTCCTCAAACCGGTCAAAATCGATCTCGTACCGGCCCCCGCGCTCCGTCAGGCGCAGGGGAACCAGCTCCCGTCCATTATCCCGGATCACATGGTAAAATGCGTCGTACATGGGCTCAAATACCAGCACCCGGTCCCCCTCCCGGCCCAGAAGCCGGAAGAGGGCCGCGATGGAGTACAGCACGGAAGGGCTGTAGGTCACCCAATCCAGGCTGATTTCCACGCCGTGCCGCCGGGCAAAATAACCGGCCACCGCCCCCTTGAAGGCGTCGTGGGTCCAGCGGCTGTAGCCGTAAATCCCGTGGTTCACCACCTCCGTCAATTTCCGCCTCACCGGCTCCGGCACCATGAAATCCGTGTCCGAGATGGAAAACGGAAGCAGGTCCCGCTCCCCGAACCGGTCCTGGATATAGTCCCACTGGGTACAGAACGTCCCGCGCCGGTCGATCACTTGGTCAAAATTATAATTCATCGTTCTCCGCCTCAAATCCCATTTTTCTGTATGCCTGCGCGTCCAGTCTGTCCAGCACGCGCTCCAAAAGGTCCACCATCTGCTCCATGTCCCGGTAACAGCCGATGGAATAGGGGGAATGCCCGTAACGGGTGGGAATTCCCAGAACCACCGTGGGATGACCCGCGCCGTCCTGATGGAGCACGCCGCCGTCGGTCCCGCCGTTTAAGAACATGTCGTCCTGAACCGGTATGTCCAGTTCCTCCGCGCTGCGTCGCACCAGCTCCACCAGCCGCCGGTTGCTCACCACGGTCTTGTCGTAATGCACGATCATGGGGCCTTTTCCCAACTGCCGGTTATTTGTATGGTCGCGGACAAATTCGCTGCCGTTGCATGCCACGTCCAGCACGAAACACACGTCCGGCTCCACCACCCTGGCCGCGGTTTTCGCGCCCCTGGTGCCCACCTCCTCGGAGCTGGTGAAGGCGTAGCTCAAACGGTTTTTATGGACTTTTCCGGCCATCCGCTTCATCAGCTCGCCCATGCAGAAGCAGCCCGCCCGGTCGTCCAGCGCCCGGGCCGCAAAGCGGCCGTTCCCGTACTCATGGAACCCGGAGGAGAAGGTGACCATGTCCCCGGGCCGGATTCCCAGCTCCGCGATCTCCCGGGCGCTGTCCTGGCCCAAGTCCACGTAGAGACCCGTGGCCTCCTTCTTCCCGTTGTCATACTCCGCGTTCAGAATGCCTCTGTAACTTCTGCCGTCAGCGGTGGTCACCACAACCTCCTGCATAAAGCGGGAAAAGGTGCGCACGCTGCCAACCGGCAACACCATCAGCATGCCCTGGCTGGAAACGGAACGCACCAGAAATCCCACCTCGTCCATGTGGGCGGCCAGCATCACCGACGGGCCCTCCCCCTCCTGGGTGTAAATCATGCTTCCCAGGCCGTCGTAGACAGGCTTCGGGGCGAAAGGGCCGCAGTATTTGCGCAGCACATCCCGCACCCGGCCCTCGTTGGAGGCCACCGCGGGGGCCTCGCACAGTTCTCTCAAAAACTCTTGATTCATGAATAGACTCCTTATTGTGGCGGGCAGCCGTTCACCCCACCACCGTCAACTCTTTCCCCGACTTCGTCAACACCTCGCAGCCGTTCTCCGTCACCAGCACGTCGTCCTCGATGCGCACGCCGCCCAGCCCTTCCAGGTAAATCCCCGGCTCCACGGTCATGACCATCCCGGGAACCAGCACGTGATCGTCCCCAGGGGCGAAATTCGGCGTCTCATGGCAGGCGATGCCCAGGCCATGTCCCAGATTATGGGAAAATGCGGAGCCGTACCCGGCCTTTTCAATTATTTCCCTGGCAACCCGGTCGATCTCGCTGCACCGCTTCCCCGGCCGGACGGCTCGGACGGCGGCTGCCTGGGCCTCTCTCACGATCTCGTAGACCTGACGCATTTTTGTCCCGGTATGCTCCACCGCCACGGTGCGGGTGATGTCGGAACAGTATTCCCCCACCCGCACGCCGAAGTCCATGGTGACGAAATCGCCCGGCTCGATGACCTTGTCCGAGGCCTTGGCGTGGGGCATGGAGCCGTTTAAACCGCTGGCCACGATAATGTCGAAGGACTCCTTCTCTGCGCCCAGCTCCTTCATATAGTAAAGCAGCCGGTTCTCCACCTGTTTCTCCGTCATTCCCGCCCGGATCTGGCCGAGGATATAGGAATATCCCCGGTCCGCGATCTCACAGGCGCGGCGGATGCAGGCGATCTCCTCCTCGTCCTTCACCATGCGCATGGAATCCGGCGACACCGGAACCAGCTCCGGCTCCAGTTCATTTTCCAGTTTCTGGTATTGCATGCAGGAAACGACCTCTGCCTCGAATCCCAGTCTGCGGACGGAGTCTCCGGCGCAAATCCGGTTGATGTGTCCGTAAAACCTGCAATTTTCGTCCGCCAGCAGCGCCACGGCGTTCATCTGCCGGGGCGCCGCGGCCATGCGCGCCTTCTGCTGGACATAGTACCGCCCGTCCACAATGGCGTAGCAGCCATTTCCCGTGATCAGCACGTAGCCGCTGCCGCTGTAAAGCCCGGCCGTGTAGAATTTATTTTCCCTCGATACCAGCAGCAGCCCGTCCAGGCCGCTCTCTTCCATAAACTGCCTGCCCTGTTTCAGATGAAACGCCATCGCTTCCTACTCCCGTCCTTTACTCAATGTTGAATCAATCGTTGGAATCCACCGTCAGTTTTCCCTTGCTCATCATATTGCTGCGGATAAAGATGACCAGCACGGCGGTTACCACCGCGCCCACCACGATACCTGCGATATAGGCGGGGATGTTCTCACACAGAGGCCATGCCCACACCGCGGACTCCGGGAACCACTGTACCGCGCCGAAAATGGTGGCGGCCAGGGAACCGCAGATTGCGCCGATCATGTAGCAGGGAATGATCACCTTGGGCATTTCCAGGGCAAAGGGGATCGCGCCCTCGGAAATTCCCATCAGCGCCAGGAACATGGCGGTTTTACCCTGGGGATAGAACTGCTTGTCAAATACATGGCGCTTTACCACTAACCGGTCGATCAGAGTCGCAAGGCCCAGACCGAAGGAGGGCACCACGATGGCGACCACGCGGGCCGTGATGGGAAGCACCTTGTCGGTGGTGAAACCCAGGGCCACGAAACCGGCCGCTTTGTTGATGGGGCCGCCCAGGTCAATGGCAGTGGCTGCGGACAGGGCGATGGTGTAACCGTAGGAACCGGCCTTTCCGGCTGCGGACAGACCCGCCTTGATCAGGCTGTTAAGCATTCCGCCCAGGGGCGTTACCACCAAATGCATGCCCAGCATAACGAACACAGCCGCCAGCATGGGGATCAGGAAGGTGGATTTGAAGGCCAGCATGTTGTGGCTGACTTTGATTTTCTGGTTCAGATATTTTACAAAATAACCGGCTGCGATGGCGATAATCAGCGCTCCGAGGAACGTGGAGGCAACCGGAGCCGTGGTGGTCCAGGTTCCGTCCGCCAGGCTCAGCACCGCGGTGGGCTTGGTGGCCATCAGGCCGCCGATGAAACCGGCCGGAAATGCCAGCTTGCCGCCGATGGAATTTGCCATGAAGGCCGCAAACATGGGGATTGCGAACCCGAACAGCGTGCCGCCGAAGTCCGCGCACAGGTTGGCGAACTTGAGCAGTGAAAGGTTAAAGCCCTCGTAAGCGCCGCTGTTCATGGCGTCCACGATACCCATGGACGGGTCAACGCCCAGAATCACGTAAGGAATCAGCTGTGAAAACGCCAGGATCAGTCCACCCATGATCAGGAACGGGATCATGTTGCTGATACCGGTCATAACGTGGCGGGACAGCGTGTCCCAAAGTCCCTTTTTCTCCTGCACCTCAGGCGCCTTCTGCGCCGGTTTTGCGGCCGCTCCCGCGTTCTTGTTCTCCGCCTGGCCCGTCAGCGCGCTTCTCTTTGTAATAGCCATTTCTTAGTCCCCCTTTTCTCTGGTCTGTTTCATTCAGCCTTCCATACTCTCGATTTCCTGGATAATTCCCTTGGCGTTCTTGATCGCGTCCTGAAGGCCGATCTCATAGATGTCGTAGGAATCAAAACGTTCGTTGTTCTGAGGCGCGATGGCCACCGCATGGATAATGATATCCGCGTCGGCGATCTCCGCGGGGGTCAGCTCGTTCTGAATGCCGTCCGCTCCCTGTGTCTCCACCTTCACATCGTATCCCAGCTCCTTAGCCGCGTCCTCCAGCGCCTGAGCCGCCATAAAGGTGTGAGCCAATCCCATGGTGCACGCACATAATGCCACTAATTTTTTCTTTGCCATTGCTTTTTCCTCTTTTCTCTTTTTTTATTCTATCATCCAGCCGGACAGAACCGGCAGAACTTGCATACCGCGTGGCGGGACGCAGGGCCCCGCCCTCTCTCACTCCAAATCCCTCACTCCGCGGCCACCGCCTGGTGGATCACCTCAAATATCTCCTCCGCAGAGTCGGTTTCCGTCAGCTTTCTGCGGAAATCCTGCTTCATCAGCATCCGGGATAATGACGCCAGAATCTGAATATGTTCGTTTCCATAATTTTCCTTTGGCACGATCAGCGCGATCATGATCTGCACCGGTTTACCGTCAAATGACTCCCACTCCAGCTCTCTTGTGGATTTCATCACCACGATTCCCGTCTGAATCACGGATTCGCAGCGGGTGTGGGGGATGGCAAAGCCGTCCTGCATGCCCGTGGGGCCCTGGGATTCCCGCTCCATAAAACCCTGGTAGGTTTCCTCCACATCCCGGCACAGCCCCAGCTCCACCGCGCGCTCTGCAATGGCCCGCAGGGCCTCCTCCTTGGTGGTTACCTCCATACCTGTAAAAATATATTCCTTCTTGATTACTTCCTTCGTCATCACAATTCTCTCCTGCACATAATAGTTTGAAACTCCTGAAAGTTCTCTGCCTGTATGAGGCGGCGCACCAGCTCGTCCGAATGAACCACTTTATACAATGTCCTGAAAATCCGGGCGTACTGATCCCTGGACTGGTTGAAGCAGGCCAGAAATACCATCTGCACCCGTTCATTTCCCCACTGAATAGGATGGTTCAGAATCCCGATGGCAATACAGGAAGAAAATGTTCCCTGGGTCAGCACATGGGGGACCGCCACCAGATTTCCCACCTCCGTGGAACTGATCCGCTCCCGTTTCCCGATGGCGTCTACGACCTCCCGGCCGATGCCCTTCTTCTCCACCAGCAGCCCGCCCAGCTTTTCTATGGCCTGGAACCGGTCCGCGGCGTCGATATGGCCAAAGCAGTCCGGATCAAAATACCGCATCAGCTCTTTTTCAATATAGATCTTCTGCCACAGCTGTTCCTGAATCCCGGCGATGGCCTTCTCGCTGAGCAGATCGTGGGACACGATCACCGGCACGTCCCCGCCGTAGTTCTCCACCGGCACTGCCGAAAGGATCACGTCCGGCTTCCGGTCCAGGGCCAGATCCAGGTAACGCACCGGGTACACGCCGCAGATCAGGATATTCTGAATCTCGCTCTGGATTTTCTCCAGAATCATCTGGGAAGTCCCGATGCCGTAGTTGCAGAGAATCACCGCCTTGACCCGCTCCCCGGCCTGGGGCTCATAGACTCCCAGGTAAACGGTGAGGTAGCCGATCTCGTCCTCGTTGATGGACACTCCGAACCGCTCTTCAAAGCGCTGGGCCATGAGGATGGCGTAATTCATTTCCAGGGGATAGCGGTTCTTGATCTGGGCGATAATGGGATTGGGCGAATAGTTCCCCGCCCTGGCCCGCTGCATCAGCGCCTTCAGATGAAGGCTCAATACGTTCATCACCTTCTCGTCCCGGTCGTAGTTGATCCCCGTGAGCCGGGAAATTTCGTCCAGGAAATCGTCCACAAACCGTCGCATCTCCCGGCAGCCCTCGGCGTCCGCCACATTGAGATCGTAGCCGATGAAACCGGAGTAGACCATCACGTAGAGGCATTCCTCCTCCGTGATCTCAATATCCAGTTCCTGCCCCAGGGTTTCCATGATGGACAAAATCATCTGGTAATTGTGGCCGGTGACCGGCGCCGTCAGGCTCATGCCCGTCACATGCCGCCCTTTGCGGCTGCGGGACAGGGCGACGACGATTCTGGCGATCAGGTTGTTTAAGTCCATGTCCGCCACGATCAGCCCGTACTCCTGAATGCGGTCGAATACCAGCCGGTCCACCCGGTTAAGCTCCTCCTCGGAAATGTTGTAGATTCCCGTGTTCACCAGCCGGGCGTTGCAATAGTCCAGCCCGATGTCCCCCAAAAGGGTGCGGATCTCCGTCTCCCCGCCGGTGATGGACAGGCCGTAATGGGGCTTGCCGCTCAAGGTCAGGTTGTATCTGCCCAGAAACTCCTTCACATCCGGGGTCATCTTGTTCAAGATGGACGGGCTCAAAAACATGGCCTCGCTGAGCTTCTCGATGGTGATCTCGTCCTGGTCGATGATCTCCAGGATCATCTCATGAATCCGCTTGTCCCCGTCCTTCTGGCGGTATTCCTTCTGAGTGAGCAGGGGCTTAAGCGCCGCCCTGTCTCCCTCCAAAACGTAGCCCTGCCCCCGCTTCTGGGAAATGCACACGCCGAAGGTTTCAAGCTCCTCCGCCAATACCGAGAGGTAGCGCATCACCGTTCTGGCCGAAATCCCCAGCCGCTTGGCCAGTTCGTCCGCGCCGATGGCATTTTCCTGGTGCATCAGGCAGTTCAAAAGCTGTATCTGCTTTTGTGTCAGGTCCTGTATCATGCTTTCACTTTCTTTCTGTGTGCCGTCGCTTCTTTCTGTCCCTATTATCCCCCCTTTTCTGATAATTTTCCATTCATTCGTTGTCAATTAAAAATGACAGGCGTGCGCCTGTCGGGTGGGTGGGAATCGTTTCATAGCAAAATAAAACAAAAAACGGAAGCCACAGCCCCTCGTCCGCCCGCCGGACCATCAAACGTCCAACGACCGGCCGCCCCGCTGTGGCTTCCGTTTTCTTCTATCTTCAACTCATACTTCAGTTCCTCTGCGCGAAGATTTCCTCCGCCTCCTCCGCCGTGGGATAGCTGCTGATGGTGCCGTCCCGCTGCACGGTGATGGAGCAGTATTGGTTGGCGTACTTACATGCCTCGAACAGGCTGTCGCCCATGGCCAGTCTGGCCGTCATGGCGCCCATGTAGCCGTCCCCGGCCCCGGTGGTATCCGTGGCTTTCACGCGGATTCCCGGCGCGAAGTGGGTGTCCTCCCCTTCCAGGCAGAAGAATCCCTTCTCGCCCAGGGTCACCACGATGTCGCCGACTCCGTAGGCTTTGCGCAGCTTTCTGGCGCTGTCCTCCCAGTTCCCTTCCTGGAATTCCACACCCGCCAGCTCCAGCATGCGGGCGATCTCCACCTCGTTGAGGATCAGGAGGCTGATGTCCCCCCAGTAATCCGGCACGAAATCCGGGATGGGCGAGGGATTGACCACGGTCTTGATTCCCAGCTCCCTTGCCTTTCGCAGAATGTGCCGCACGCTCTTCTCGTTGATCTCATAACCGGTCACGCAATACAGCGCGTCCTTCATCGCGGTCAGCGCCTCGTCGATCTCCTCGTCCGGGATGGCCTGCTCGTTGTGGGCCCCCAGCACGATCATGTTGTTGCCCTCGTCGTCGATGAGCACCACGCCGCTGGTATCTTTAATACCTTCCCCCAAAATCACATATGTATCGTCGATCTGCGCCTCTTTTAACACCTGCTGGCCCTTGTAATACCAGTCGCCGCCCTTGACGTGGGCCACCATGGCTACCCGGGCCCCCACCCGGGAACAGGCCACCGCCGTGTTGGTGCCCTTTGCGCCGTCCATGCCTGCACTGGCCTGGAGCGCGCGGATCGTCTCGCCGGGCCTGGGCAGCTTGTGCACCCGGATGGCCTGGGATACATTGTGGGAATACGCCACAATTACCTGTGGATTTCTGTCCATATTGATCTGGTTCCTTTCCTGTCGTTATCTGAGTATAGGCGCGTCCTGGTACTCCCTTGAGATCACGTGGTCCGCGGTCTTGCGGTCACAGCACATGATGCACTGGGGCACGTACTTCGGAAACAGCGTCACGGGGTACTCCACCGTGGGCTCGCTGAACATGGCCACGCGCACCACCGTCTCCTTCCAGGAACCGGTCATAACGATGAAAATGGCCCGTTTGGCGGTCAGCATGGACTTCATGCCGATGGTGATGCCGTTGGGCGGCAGGGCCTCGTAGCAGCCCCCGAACTCCCGCTCCGCATAGGCGATGATCGTCTCGTCCGTCATATGCACCGCCCGGGTTTTGGAATTGGCGTACTGCTCCAGCGTGATGTGGTGTACATTGGAAATGGGGCGCTCGTTCCATCCGATCAGTCCCTTGCAGCCGACGCCGCCCAGAATCGTGTCCACGCCGCCCAGCTCCTCGATCTTGTTGTCGATCAGATCCGGGTCCGCCGGATCGGGGAAATACCTCTGGTCCTCAGGGACATTTAACTCCGGGTCAATCTTCGCGTAGAAGGACTGAAGCATTTTACCCTTCATGCTGAAGCGCAGGTTGGTGGTGGGGAATAAGCGGTATTCCCAGTCCAGCCACTGGTCCACATGGAACACGTACAGATTTTTTAAGCTGATCCGCTCCTCGTTGACTCTGCGGATAAACACGTCGTAAACCTTTCCGATTCCGCCCGGCAGAATCCACACGGTATTCTTGCCGGCCGCATTGTTGGCGATCACCTCGTCGGTGATCATATTTCCGATTTCTTCCAGAAGAGCGGTCTTATCCTCGCCCATCATCAGCTCCATCTTCCGGTCCGGGTGCGCCCCCAGCTCATCCACCGGGACGGAACACCATTTTCTCAGTTCTTCCCTCGATATCACGTATTCGTTCATTTTTGTCTCCTTCTGTCACTTCATATTGTATTTAGCCCTTGACGCCCGACATGGTAATTCCCTCGATCACGTATCGCTGGAAAATCAGGTAGATGAGAAGGGGCGGGATCATTGCGATCAACATCGCCGCGATCTTCACCCGGGGGTCCACCCAGAAATTAGGATTCAACAGGTTGGCCACGGTCACGCTGATGGGCTTGATCTTCTGGCCCGTCACCAGGGCCGGCCACAGGTACTGCCCCCAGATCTTCATGAACATCAGCACCACGGTGGTCAGGATGCCGTTGCGCATAAGCGGCAGCACGATCCGTCTGTAAATCTGGAAATGCCCCGCGCCGTCAATCCGCGCGGACTCGATAAAGGAGGCGGGCAGATCTTCCAGAAACTGCATCATGATGAAAACGGACAGGGCCGACACCATCATGGGCATGGAAATTCCGGCAAAGGTATCCGCTAACTTCATGCTGAACACCATGCGGTACAGCGGGATAATGTAAAGTACCTGGGGCAGCATCATGCTGACCATCAGCAGGCCGAACAGCACCTTCTTCATGGGGAACTCGTAGAAGGTAAACTCGTAAGCCGCCAGGGAGCTGATCAGCAGGATTCCCACCACGGTGATACCGGTGTAGAGGAAGGTGTGGATGGTGGCGGTTGCGATATCGATGGTCACCAGGGCCTCCCGGCATTTCAAAATACCGTTGCTCAGCGAATTGGGGAAAAACGTCCGTGTCAGGTTGCTGGAGTCCAGGGAAAACGTGCCGCTGAACAGCACCCAGATGGGGAACAGGCACACCAGGGCCCAGACCGAGGCGAGGAACAACAGAATACATTTTTCAAGCGTCCGATTTGCTTTCATCTCGTCCCCTCCTTACACTTTTTTCCGTCTGGCCTTGAACTGGACAATGGTTACCGCCAGTATGGCCGTCATCAGGATCACGCCCTCGGTGCACGCCCGGCCCAGGCCGGATTTGCCGCCCAGATAGATATTCCGCACCATCTCAATCACCGGGAAGGACATGACCTGTCCGGGGCCGCCTGCGTTGTTTACGTTGCTGCTACTGGAAATGATCCAGGGAATATCGTAAACCTGAAGCGCGCTGATAAATCCGTAGGTGATGACGAAGAACAGAATCGGCTCCAGGAGCGGAATCGTGATGCTTTTCATCTTCTGGAAGGTGCTGGCCCCGTCGATCTCCGCGGCCTCGTAGATATCCGGCGAGATATCCGCCATGCCCGCGCTGATCACAACGTAGTTAAAGCCAACCGAGTTCCAGACGTCCACAAACAGCACGTACACAATGGCGTAAATATCCGTGCTGTCCCACGTGACTCCGCGGCCGATTCCGATATTGGCCAGGGCGGAGGACACAAGTCCCGTTCCGGTGGTCATGAACCACTGCCAGATACCTGCGCAGAGGAACAGCGGAAGCACGTACGGAACGAAGTAAATTCCCCGAAACACGCCGAAGAGCTTCTTGGACAATGCGCGCGTGATTAACGCCAGGCTCAGAGACAGGGTCAGTCCGACGGCCAGGGTCATCGGAACGTAGATTGCAAGGTTCCGCACGGATTTTAAGAACCGGACGGAGGTGGTGCCTTTCCCGGAAAGGACAAATTTGTAATTCGTAAGACCGACAAAGTTCACGTTTCCCCTGCTGGACACGGACCAGTCGGTAAAACTCATAAACACGCCCTGGAAGAACGGATAGAGGATAAAGACTGCAAACAGCAGGAAAAAGGGCAGTAAGCCTAAATAGTTCAGTGAGTACCGTTTCCATTTATAACCGCGTGACGCCTTGGGGGTCTGATCTTTTTTTACCTTCATAGCATTTACCCCTTTCGCTTTCAGATGTGGCCGGAATCATCCGGCCACATCCGATCTTGTTGATATCTCTTTTAATCGTCCGGCAATTACTCGCCCGCCTCGGCGTACAGTCCGTTGATGCCCTCAATGAACTGCTCGGCCGCCTGCTCCGGTGTGATGCTGCCGTTAGCAACGGAGGGAGCCACATCGGCGATGGCGCTGGTCCAGAACACGCTGCTGTGTCCGAAATCCATCTGGTTCATGCCGCATTTCAGGCCCTTGGCCAGAATCTTTAACATCTCGGTCTGCTGGGTCTCGGGAGCGTCCATTGCGTCCTGACGCAGCATGGAACGTCCGATTACCTGCGCAAACTTCTGCTGTACTTCAAAGGAACCCATCTTCTTCAGCCATCCGCGGATCGCTTCGTTTCTGCCCTCGTCTCCGGTGTTCACGCCGTACATGAAGTCCCAGCCCTGAAGTCCGCCGGTGTAACCGTTCTCATCGTAGGAAGGAATCAGCTGAATGTCGTAATTCACGCCCGCGTTCTTGTAATCCGGCTCGTTCCAGGGACCCGCCGCGATAAACGCCAGCTCGCCGGCCTTGAAGGCCTCGGCCGCAGCCTCGTCGTCGTAGGACATGCCGTTGGAATACTCTTCCAGCTTTTTCACGGTTTCAAAGGTTCTCACAAGCTGATCCGCCTTTAAAGTGGTCTCGCCGTTCTCAACGCCGGCAGTCATATTCTGAGCGTCGCAGGCCAGGATTGCGCCCGGGCAGTAGTAGCCGCCCTGAGCCCAGGAATGGGTTGCGTCGATACCGGCTGCCTTTACCTTCTCGCACTCCTCATAGAACTTATCCCAGGAGGTCAGATCCTCGTTCTCCCAGTCGATTCCGGCCTTGGTCATCACGTCCGTGTTGCGGAAGATGATCGGAACGTAGCTCATGAACGGAACCGCCCACATCGCGCCGTCCTCGGAGATGGCGTCGATGGCCGCCGGGTAGAATCCGTCCTTATACTCCGGCTCAGCGTAGATGGAGGACAGGTCCAACAGGTCGATGGCGCCCTTGTACTGCACCATGTCGCGGGCGCTGGCGAAGAACATGTCGGGAAGTCCCACGCCCGCCATCAGACTGGTCAGAAGATCGGAGTCGTTTTTGCCGATCAGGGTGATGGAGTTTACATTTTCATTTTCTTCGCAGTATTCCTTGACCCACTGGTCAAAGAGCTTGCCCTGGTCGTTTAATACCGCGTCGGAGTACACCCAGAATACCAGATCGTACTTGCCGTCCGCCGTGGTCTTGCCCGCCGCTGCCTGAGCGCTGCCGCCGGAAGAACCGCCGGAACCGCCGCCCGCGGCCTCAGAGCCGCCCGCCGCCTGGGTCGGGGTGGAGGAAGAACCGCCGCATCCCACTAAAGAGCCCGCCAATAATGCCGCCGTCATGATGAAACACAATGCTTTTTTCATATACTTCTCCTTTTCACTTTTATTTTTTCAAGAACCCGGGTCAGCCGATCCATTCCCCGGCTTCGTTGAAGTGCGCTTTAAAATCGATATCCTTTGCAAAGAGCCCGAACCGTTTTTCTCCCACCAGGCCGTTCTCCATCTTTCTCACGTGGTAGCCGAAGAACCACAGCGGGAACACGTACAGGAACGGAGTCAGATACTCGTCCTCAACCTCCGGCATACGGACGATATGGGTGGCCAGCTTCTCCACCGCCGGGGTGGTGCCGCCGGTAAAGAGCACGGTGGGCGTCCCGGAAATGTTGCATCCGGCCAGGAGATCCAGCACCTTCTCCCTGGTCTTTCCGTCCGGGGTGATGATGAACAGCGGAATCTTGCCGTCCATCTCGCGGAAACGGCCGTGAGCGAAGTCCTCCAGCTCTTCTCCGGCTCCGAACTTCCAGGCCATCTCGCAGATCTTTAACGCGCCCTCCACCATGGTGCCCATGTTGGGACCGGTTCCCAGAACCACCATGTTCTCAGTGCCGGTGCCCTTGTACCAGGTGGCAATTTTTTCCATTTCGTCGAACAATTCTGGCAGACAGGCCATCTTGGCTCTGACGTCCTCAAATTTTTCCTTCCAAACGGCCGCTTGCTTCTCGTCCGCAGCCCCGTTCTTTTTCGCCAGAAGCACCGCCACCTCGTAGGCGGCTTCCAGCAGGAACAGATGGGAAACGCTGTAGGCCTGAACATCCGCAGCCTGCTCCACGTTGCAGTCGGTCTTGACCCGCAGGTCCGCGAACTCGGCGCAGGAAGCATTTCCGTCGTTGGAGATCAGCATGGTGTGGGCTCCCATTTCCCTGGCCGCTTTCAGCGCCAGCTTCACGCTCACCGTTTTTCCCCCGCAGGTAACGCCGATCACCAGCGTTTTATCGGGGTCCAGGATAAATTCTTCCGGGTACTCCCTGAGCTGGTATGCGTGCAGCGCCCTGGCGTAGACCTTCGCGATATGGGCGATCAGCGATTCCGCGTTGGACGCCGTGGCAAAGGACGTTCCGTGGCCCACAATGTAGACATTCCTGATCCCGCCCAGGTACGGCTCCCCCTCGAACGAGGCGATGCTCTCTGCAATCAGCCCGTCGTTGCGTTTCCAGCTCTCCGCCTTCGCCAGGGAGAGAATGTGCTCCCGCAGCCGCTCGTTTAACGCCGCAATTTCTTTCATTTCCATCCTACTTAAACCTCCTTATGGTTTTGTTCGTTCAGTTTCATATTATAGAAAGCCACGCTCGCCGCCCCCAGAAGCCCCGCATGTTCAATGCCAAGCTCCGAGACCTGCAGCACGGCGTCCCACCGTTCTCCCACCGCCCGGGACAGTTCCTCAACCGTCCTTTGCAGCTGTTCAAAAAACCACGGGTCCGAGATCACGCCCCCCACAAATACAAACCGCTCCGGGTTCAGCAGGTGCCGGATGTTGACCGCCGAGGCCGCCAGCATGTACAAGGCCCGCCCCACCACCTTCCCGGCCAGCGGATCCCCCTCCCGGCAGGCCGCCAGCACGTCCCGGGCGGCCAGCGTTTCCCCCTGGGCGGCCAGCGCCGAATCCGGGTAAGCGTTCAAAAGCGCTCTGGCCTGGTCCTCGATGCCTCTGCCCGAGGCCGCCGCCTCAAGCCCGGGAGCCGCTTCGCCGTCTCTGCCTCCCGGCAGATAATCGGTGCTGATCTCCCCCGCGTTGTTGTCCCTGCCCCGGATCAGGCGTCCCTCCGCCACGGAGGCCACCGCGATTCCGGTTCCCACGTTGTAGCAGACAAAATCGCCGCACTCCCTGCCAGCGCCGAACACGATCTCTGCGCAGGCCACCGCCTTCACATCGTTGTCGATGTAGACCGGGCGGCCGTACCGGCTACGCAGCGCCCGGCAGAAATCAAATTCCGGGCTAAGCTTCATGATCGTGGTAGCCAAAAGCCGCTGGCTGCGGTGATCCACATTGCCCCGGCAGCCGATTCCCACCGCCGCGATCCGGTCTCTCATACCGCAACGCTCCAGCAGGGCGTCCGTCTGCGCCATCAGCTCCTTTGTCCACTCCTCGACCGGAACGTTCCGGTGGGGATAGCGCTGTTTCTCCACCACCCGCCCGTCCTCCGTCACAACGCCCACACATACCTTGGTCCCTCCAACGTCGATTCCCAGGACCACGCGCTCTGCTCTCTCCAAAATCCCAACCTCCAACACGGTAATTGCTCAGACGGCCCATAAAACGGCTTGATACGCCAATTTCCCGCCGCCCGGACGTTTACCCAAAATGATTTAATTCCAAAACCGCTATCGCAGCCGCTCCCAACAGGCCGCCGTCGTCTCCCAGCCCCGTGGGGCGGATCAGGGGGATCGTCTTGCCTCCGATATTCAGTTCCTGCTTCACCGTGCGGATCAGCGGCTCTTTATACTGATCAAAAGCCAGCGCCACGCCTCCGCCCAGGATCACCTTCTCCGGGTCCAGCACAGAGCAGCACATGGCGATCACCTGTCCCAGGTACCGGCCTTCCATCTCAAATGCCTTCAGCGCAACGGGATCCCCCTTCTGGGCCAGTCGGCTAATTGTCAGCCCCTCCGGCGCTTCCCCGTCGATCTTTGGGCTTCCTCCCAGCTTTACATAGGTGGCCGCCAGCCCGCGGCCGGAAGCGAAATTCTCCAGCGCGTCCCGCCTGCCGCTTCCGTCCAGCCCCTCGTCCACATAACACTCTCCGATCTCGCCCGCATTTCCGAACGCCCCCCGGTACAGTTCCCCGTTTAAAAAGAGGGCGCCGCCGATGCTGTTGCTGACCGTCAGATAGATAAAATGGTCCGTGCGCTTGCAGACCCCGTACATCCGCTCCGCGATGGCGCTGGCGTTACAGTCGTTGTCCAGAAACACCCGGTAACCGAAACGCTCCGTCAAAATCCTTCCGATGTGCAGTCCGTAGATACCCATGAACCTCGCCGATACCCACACGCCCGCCGCCGGGTCCACCAAGCCGGGGATCGTCATACCCACGGCGCTGATCTGAACGCCGGGATTCTCCCGGATCGCCTGCTGCATGGCCTCCGTGATCTGCTCCACCACGCTGTCCGCGGAGATGTGCCGCCAGTTGTACCGGCGCTTGCAGATAATCTGCCCATTCTCCCGCACCAGGCCCACCACGTATTTGGAACCGCCAACATCCACCGATAAAATAACCTTTCTGTCCATATAACCCCCTGCTGCATTCAGTCTTAAAATCTTCCGTGAATTTGTGTCCGAACGGCCGTCCGGGTAAAAAATAAAGAAAATCTTCAACCGGCCTCCGTTGTCCTTTTTATCTGTTAATTATATAACAATCATTAATATTATCAGTCTATTTCGGATAAAAAAATATGCCCCCGTCTTTCGAGCGCCCCGTGAGGGAGTATATTCTTTATTCCGAATATCTTCGTCATTTCTAATATACTCACTATTATATACGGCTCTGTTTTTGTTGTCTATCGATAATCTGATGCATCTTTCAACTGCGTTTTTGTCTATATTGCACAATTTTATAGGTTTTTGAGAACATTTTCTTGTATTCTTAGTAATCCCACGCAAAATACGTCAGGTTTTACCCGCGGTAAAAGATACGATCCGACTCCCAGAGTGCCCTATGAATCTCCGGCAACGCAAAAAAAATCAGGGAATAATCACACGCATTTTGCATGATCATTCCCTGATGTCCGGCTCGCCGCTCCATCTTCTCCTGCGTTTAACCCCTTCCGTCAGTCTCAATAAAGCCGGTTTTCTATTACCACCTGTTTCACCACGTCGATAAAACTTTTCTTGATATTGGACAAGAGGTCCTCCTTCCGGTAGGCCGCCACAATCTTTCTCCTGCAAGGCGGATCCGTCACCGTACAGCATGCCGGTTTCTTATGATAACCCGGGAAAAAATAGCTGCTTCGCGGAAAAAACGCCACCCCCATGCCCTCTGCCGCAAGCGAGTATGCCGTGTTGCAGCTTCCCACATACATGCGCTTCCCCGGTTTTATATCACAGAGAGTCAGGATCTGCGCAACGGTTCTGGACGTGGAATTTACCGGCTTTGTCATAATAATCGTGGTGCCATTCAACAATTCCGGTGGGATGTAGACCGGGTGGTCGACATCATTGCCGGAAACGTCGATATCCTTTAAAATCGGGTCCTCCGGGGACATATAAAGCAAAATATTCTCCTCACAGATCTCCTCATACTGAAACTTATCGGAACGCGACGTCCAGGAGGAGATTGCAATATCGATATTTCCCCGGGCCAGCATCTCCTCGTAATCCTGTTGAAAGCCGTCATAAATATGCACCTCTATCCCCGGATACAGGCGCGAAAACACTGGTAGAATTCTAGGCAGCCAATACTCGCCCTGTCCGATTCCAATTCCCAGATTAATTCTACCCCTCTTCATTTTAGAAATTTCTTCCATTTCCGCGCGCATCTTTTTTTCCATTCCGGACTGCAGCTTCGCGTACTCCAGATAGACCTCCCCCGCGTAGGTCAGCTGAATCGGCGTACTCGTCCGGTCAAACAGCTGGACTCCAAGCTCGTCCTCCAGAGTGCTGATATATTTTGTCAGCGCCGGCTGGGAAATATACAAATCGCGGGCGGCCTGGGAAATGCTCTTCTTGTCTGCAATCGCAATGATATACTGTAACTTTGAATAACTGCTGCTCATTGTATATTTCCTCCTTTTTTGCCCACAAACGGCAGAAATGCTTTCTCCCGAAATCATTTCTGCCGTTGCACCCATGAATCACATATATTTTTTAAAGAATTCGCCGAACGCGGCCATCCGCTTTTCGTCCCCTTCAAGGCTCTCATGGTCCACTCCATCCAGCACATTCAACTGTACGGAAATTCCATGAGCCTCAAAATTCTGTTTCAAACACTTCAAACGCTCAATTCTGGTTGAACCGCAAGGGCTTTCTCCCACATATTTACAGTCCAGACTGCCCACAACCATCTGCACATGTACTTTTCTCAATGCTTCCAGGTCAATTTCATGGCCGAAATGTTCTTTTAAATCCCGAACGCCCATGAAATAATCCTGCTCAAAATCGATCAAAGTAGGTCTTCCGGGCGCGCTGATGGAAACCGCCGTCAAGCGGTCCGGGTGGACGAACAGGAAACGGTTTGTGAACTGGCCGCCGCCGGAATGCCCACAGAGAAAAAACCGTTCTGTCTCAACGCCCTCATATCGATATCTCAACTCTTCAATCATCTGAAGCAAAATTTCATCATACCGTATGCCGTCACAGGCGAGCAGCTTGTAGCTGTTGAAATCCCTCAGCTCAAACAATCCGCTGGGGAATACCGGTGCCAGCAAAACCGCGTGCTGTTCCTCCAGAAACGGCGCTGCCGCCTGAAGGTACCGCTCCACCTCGCAGCCGGTGCCGTGTATCACAACCACCAGCTTATACCCCTGTCTGTTTTCGTCTTCCAGATAACCCTTGGGAACCCTCACCCAATACTGGAAACGTGGGTCTGCCCTGCAATACCATAACATGTTATAGTCCGCATCCCCCACGATTCCTTTCCTCGCCTCCGGGTCATCCGTTACCGCAAGAACTTTGCAACTGATCATCTTTTGCCCTCCCATTTCTCACTCATAAACTGTAATGCCGGTACGTTCCCTCGCAGGGATTTCCACAGCAGACAAAGGCCTCCTTCGCCGTGAGATCATAAATCTGCGAGGCGATGGTTACGGCCCATCGCTCATCGTGATTGCACACCGCTTCCCCGGATTCCGGATTCTCCCGATAATGGTCCTTCAGACAATCCTGTATGAATTCCGGGTTAATCCTTCCGCACCTCCGCTCCAACAGAGAGTAGAGCCGCACATCCCGGAAAAACGCTTGGTCAAAATCCTTTTCCAGCTCCCTGTGTACCCGGAAATGATTGGCATGGGTGAGAATACCATTATCGGGCATGATTCGAATGTCGTACTTCGGATTCACTTCCAAGTCTATGGTACCATTTTCCGACCCAATCATCAAGTTGCAGGAAACCGCCCTTGGAGCCGATCCAATGCGGTCCACCGCCTCCTCCAGAGACCGGCTGGTGATCACCCGGCGCCTCATGAAATTTGTGGGCACGCCGACTCCATCCGTGTCCGCCTTGCTGTCGAGATTATTGGTGACAATGCCGACTCCAAAGTTATTGAATCCGTGCCGGATCAGCTGCCCGGCCTCCGTCATGCAGAAATACTGGATGCCGTTCTGCTCATTAACGTGAAAGAGCAGCGAGCTGTCCTGCATCCAGCGCACATTATCCCAGTTCATTCCCAGATAAACATGCCGGTTCTCGGACGCGTCGGGCAGAACGGCAAATGTGGTGCATTCCTTGACAAACGGAAATTTTGACAGCTCATAGCGGGTATTGAGAACCATCATATCCTCGAAATCGACACCCGCTCCGTCTCCGATGCCCCGGACCTCGTCCAAAAGATCGCTGTAATCCGCCGCCAGAAACTCTACGTACCGCTCCGCCTTCTCCCGAACCGTCTCCCATGGCGCTTCAAACTTCCTGTGGTAACGGTCCAGCCCAAGGCAGATCAACTTTCTTGCAGCTTCACCGTGCTGTTTTCCCCTCTCATAGGGGGTGTTGCCGTCGATTGTAATATAGTTAAATTCGCGCATCCTGTTCCTCCGTCTTTCTCTTACAAAATAACCGCACCGTTGTGCATTATGGCTGCATTTCAAATGTATATTTATGATATTGGCTTTGGCATGGATTTCCCGCCGCTACGTACATCACCCGGTCCGTCAAGTCAAACACCAAAGAGGCCATGGTCCGATATGTGTTGCGTAGACTGGGATGCATGCAGATGCTGTAGCACGGATGGTCGCCGTGATCTCTCAGAAACGACTGGATCATGGACAGTTCAATATTCCCTTTATTGTCTTCACCGAGCTCTGTGAGCCTCTGATACCGCACCAGCGAATCCTCCAGTTCATAAGGATTGCTCTTTTCATACTTTGCCATTTCGGGATGGACGAAGTGATTCGTGTGAATCAGAGAACCATTTCCATGGATTTCTCCCACCCCCACTGGCAAAATCTCATAATTCACCATGTGCCCTTCCCCGTCCGCCAGAAGAATGTTCCGGGATGAGGCGATGGAATCTATGCCCCTAAGATTCAGACATGCCTGCTCAAAGCTTGTCTGTTCCAGCATATATCGTGACAATAAATATCTCGGAAATCCGGGTTTCCATCCGGTGCAGGGAAGAAAATTACAAGCTGTGCTCATTCCCAATTCGTTCATTCCCATAAAGCTTATCTGCCCTGCCGGAACCAACATCATGACCCGCGGCTTGCCGGTTACCGCAAAGGTAACAATATTACCAACATTTCTGAACTCCCCGTCCTGATCGGTATTCTGACCGCTGTATACCTTTCCGTCACAAGTATAGGAGCTGTTAAACGCAAAGGAAGTGCAGGCCGGATCTGACGGCTCAGCGTTCCCGAACCTCGCCGCATATACAATTTCCTGTTTCATCTGAAGCAGAAGAGCTTCTCTGTATTCAATGCCCGCTCCCTGCGAAAGTCCTTTCAGTTCCTCGATAAAACCGGGAGTATACTTCGCAATAAATGGTTCATAGCCGTCCACAAGCTTCAAAACAGCCTCCCTGGACAATCCGGAATTTCCTGCTGCCAGTTCCAGAATCATATTCATATGGTTCCGTATGTCTTCACGAAACGCTTCTCCATGCTGGATTCCCACCTCAAAATGAGAACCTTTAAAAATGAAGTGGCTGAAATACTCTCGTTTTTTCATCACATAAAGCCTCTCGTTTTCTATGCAAAAAAGCCAAACAAAATACTTGCGATCACCAGCGTAATCGCTCCACCGATCCGCGTTGCTACGGATGAGAAGGCAAGCAGATCAAGCCGTTTACCAGCGCTCAGCGTCATCAAATCTCCCGAATTTCCCGCGTTCGCCTGACACAAGCCCGCCGTCATGGCGATCTCAACCGGATAGAAACCCAGCAGGTATCCGAACGCGCCCGTGCCAATGATTGCCCCGATCATGACCATGGTGATAATAAACAGGTTTTTGGGCAGCAGCATCTCGCCGAAGTCGTACAGGGACGAGGCGCAGCCCATAATGATCATCTGGGCAAATACCATGTATTTGGCGAAAAACTTGGAGATCGCGGCGCAGCCCACCTTAATCTTTTCCGGCAGAACATCCGCGCCGATCAGAACCGCCATAAAAATAACCAGCCAGGCGAAAGCATGGATGCTGAATCCCAGTCCTGCGTTGTTGATCAGTGAAATCTTGGAATAAAAGTTTGCCACAATGTACATAAATACTGCAAATGCAAGACCCAGCGCATACTCTTCCACGGTCGCCGACCGCATCTGGGCCTTTGCGGATTCCACGGTTTCCCGGGAGTTGATCTCCTTTTTTCCGGGGCGCATCATAGAGGGATATCCGCTGAGTTTTGGGAACTTCTTGCCAAGCACATTCAGGGAGGAAGCCAAAATGATCGCCAGGGAATCCGCTACACAGAGCGCCGCGAACGCAGGCCCGAACCAGGCGCCGGAATCCTGCCCCGTAGCGGCTGCAAACATCTCGGACATGGGAACCGCCCCCGCTCCGGTGCCGCCGCCCATTACCGGAAGCGCGTAATAAATCATGGCCCGGATCGGGTCCACCCCTACAATCAGTGCCGCCCCCATTCCAAACAGAATCGCTGCAAGAAGGCCCACAACGCAGGTGGGAATGAACCCCACAATGGATTTTAACAGAATCTTACGGTTGACCGTGCAAATCGATCCAACCACCAACACGACGATAAAGAAATCTCTCCAGCCGCCGTCGATTCCGATATCCACGATGCAGGAAATGGCGCTCTCCGGAAGCCAGTTGAAGGTGTAAACCGCGGACATGATAATCCAGGTCAGCATAATTCCGCCGCCAAACCAGGCGTTCCAGACCGGTATCTTGTCTCCGATGTATCCCAAAAACGCACCTACAATCATCGAGAACGCCAGCATTCCGGCCAGGTTGTACGGAAGATAATTAAATTTTGCAATCAAAAGAGTCGCAATAGTAAGAATGGTAAACAGCCACAGCGGTATCCCCAAAATCTTCTCAGACTTCAATTTTTCCAACATAAAATCCCCCTTTTTCGTTTGAAATAACATTGCCTGACACTACATCCCGGGATTGTGTTTACATTGATTTTATCGATTAAAAGTTGGATTGTCCAATACCATTTTGTATCATTTACCCATAACTCTTTTTTATGTGCTGATATTTATTTCAATTTTTGTCATATTTATATATTTATTTTGTATATTTTGTATCTTTATTGAGGCCGCGCTCCCGATACACAAAAAAATACCGCCGCCCACCCGGATTCTCCGGATGGACGGCAGCATCGATTCATTCCCGCCTTAAATATACAGTTCGTTCTCCTTGCGCTCCCCGCAAATCTTGCTCAGCTTCTGCTCCACCGCCAACTGCCCCGCCGGGTCCAGCTTTCTGGCGCCTGCCGGACATACCTTGATGCAGCGCATGCAGGAAATGCAGCGTTCCCGGTCCGTAGTGTCCGGCGCCTCCGCCGGGATGGCCTTCACCGGGCACTGTTCGGCGCAGGTCCCGCAGCCCACGCAGCTCTCATCCGCCGCAGGCTTCATGGCGGAACCGCCGTACTCCTTGTAGGGGCGTTTCCCCTTAACCTCCACCTGACCGTCTGCGGGCGCCGCAAGGTCCTCCAGTTTTTCCCAAATCGCCCGGGCCGCCTCCCGCAATTCGTGGCGGTCCTTCTCATCGGGTCTCCCCGCAGCGATGGAGGGCGCGATGGAATGCTGGGCGATCGCGGCCAATCCGGCGATCACCGTAAATCCCCGTTCGGTCAGAATATCCTTCATCTCCAGCAGCGTATCGTCGTAATCCCGGTTGCCGTACACCGCGATCACCACGGCCGCGGTCCCGTCGCCCCGCAGATTCTCCATACGCTTCGCTGCAATCCCCGGCACACGCCCGCCGTAGGACGGAACGCCCACACAGACAACGTCCTCCGGCCCAAACTCATGAACCGCTTCATCCTCCTCCGTTTTGGACAGGTCAATGTTCTCCCCCTGTCCGAGACTTCCGGCCAAAGCCATCTCCCCGGCCACCAGCCCGGTGATCTCCCCGGAGCTGAATGTGGGGCTGAAGTACACCGCGTTCACCTTTGAAATTTTCATATTATGTAACCCTCCTTCTGTCATTGCTGCACAGCAGATTCCTTGATCGGACATCTTAGCCGGATATGCGCTGTTTCCGGCGTCCATTTCATCGTTTCAATCCCATGTCGTCCCACATTTGGCATATCCTGGTTTTCGCATATCATACCACATTTCCAACCTGTTTACCAGCCCTGGGGCGTGTTTTCCGGCTGTCGGGGCGGCATTTTCGCAACAGTGCCGGCGACGGCGGAGTCCCGGCGGCATTTCCCCACAGCCCGCCCCAAACTGGTTCCGGTATACAAAAGGCCGGCTTTTTGTATACCCGTCCGCATATCTCCTGACAGGCGGCACAAAGCCGACGGCTCCACACGCAATCTGCACTGGCGCAGCCTCCGCCCGTGGCCTATAATAAGTCATCATAACGTGGCATTTTCAGCTTTGGAAACGCCTATATACGACCAAACCAAGGAGGTATTTATGATCATAGCAGGATTTTCAGGAATCGGCAAAACTACCTTTTGCCAAAAAGTCGAAAACGCAGTGGATTTTGGCTGTATGTCGTTCAAGTATTCGAACTTTGACAAGCTTCTGGCCTCCGGGCGGCCGGTTGAGTCCTTTAAGGCCAGTCTGGAACTGGATTTTATCTTTGGATGGGAGTTCTCCTACCTGGAGGCGATTCTGGAATACCACCGGCAAAATCCGCAGGACTACCTTGTCATTCCGTCGGTAGCGCGGGTTCTGAGGTGTTTGGGGCAGGCCGGCGTTCCCTATGTACTCTGCTATCCGGAAACCGGGGCCAGACAGGAATACCTCAGACGCTTTAAAAGCCGGGGGAATTCCCCCGACTTTATCGACATTTTTATCGGCGACTGGGACAACTGGATGGAATCGCTGCGAAAGGATTCTTGGGGAATCCACATCGAAATGAAGCCCCACCAGTACCTGCTGGATTTAAAGGATCAGATCGACCGGCTGGCCCCCCTTACGTCCACGCTTCCACCAGATCCTCGATCAGCAGCAGCCCCAGGGGCCCCAATATAAATCCCGGGAATCCAAACAGCTGCAAGCCAACGTACACCGCCGCCAGCGTTTCCAGGGGAGACAGGCCCACCTGGTTGGACATCAGCTTTGTTTCCAGATATTCTCTGATCAGATAACAGATCAGGTACAATGCAAACAGCGCCAGCGCTCTCCCCCACCGGCCCATAAACAGGCAAATGAGGCTCCACGGGATCAGCACCGTTCCCGTGCCGAAGATGGGCAGGGCGTCCAGCACCCCGATCCCGATTCCGGCCATAATATAGTATGGGTTGCCAATGGCCGCCATCCCCAGGATGCACAGCATGGTGATCAGGCTGAGGATAATGCCCTGGGTTTTAAACCAGGCCTTGCCCGTGTGCACGATGCGTTTCCCGATCATTGCAAATTCCCGCCGGAACACGGACAGGTCCCGACGCACCCGAAGATCGTCCATTTCCTGGAGCGAGAGCACCACGGCCAGGAACAGCACAACAAATACCACGGTTATCCCTACGCCCCAGCGTATTACCGTGACGGAGTTCGCCATCAGCGCCGGCATGGCGGACTGCTTGCCCGCCTGGATCAGATTAGTCAGCATCTCGCTGACCACGTCGGCTACCCGGCCCTCCCGCAGGCCGAAGGTCTGTTCCATTTCCCGACAGCTCCCCGTCAGCCAGAGGTCGAACTGTTCCACCCAGATGGGCAGCTGGAGCGCCAGCATCTTGCCTTCCTGGCACAGCTTCACAAGCCCCCAGTACAGCCCCGCCCCCAGCAGCGTGATCAGCAGCAGAAATTCCGCGCCTCCCACCACTCCAACGGGCAGATGGCGTGTCTTTCCCCTGATACGCAGCCGCAGGCGGTAGGACAAAAAACGCGCCGAGGGGCGCAGCATAAGCGCAACCAAATATCCTATGAAAAAAGGAGCCACGAGGGGCAGCAGATACCGGAATCCTGCGTACACCACTCCCGTGGTTCCTGTTATGACAATTAATTTCTTCAGTTTCTTACCGGGCTTTTCCATGGACTCACCTGTTTCTGATTTGTACTTCCTTTGTACCTTCTTAGTATGAGCCCGGCCTCTTAAAATATGCTGCTAAGATTTACCACCATTCAAAATCATGACCGGCCTTCATAAAGGGCGGCCATATTTTGTATTCTGCGCTTCATTTCCGCACGGACGCGCTGCGGCTCTAAACACTCGCATTGATCCCCGAAGCTGATCAGAATATCATAGTAATATTCGTTCTCAATGAACGGAAAATTGACAATATAATGCTCCTCGCCGTCCGGCACAGCCTGTTCACAGGTACAATAATCGAGCAAACGGTCCATCGCAGATTTTTGAACACGAAGCTTGATGGTTGTCTGCATGGTTTTCAGAATATCCCCAAAATCTAAAACCGGTTTTTGATAATCCCGCGGCGAAAACGTTTCCCGCGTCATTTGCAGGTTTGAAATGCGGGATAGCCTGAACAGGCGAAAATCCTCTCGTTTGCGGCAATATCCCTGAAAATACCAATGGCTGCCCTTCAATACAATCTGGTACGGCTCCACCGTCCGTACCGTCTTATTTCCGAAGCGGTCCGCGTATTCAAATGAAAGCAGCCTGCTTTCCTGCAAAGCCGTTTTGACCCGTTCCAGATAGGGCTGAATGTTCCGGTTGCCCATCCAGGGGCTTAAATCAATATATATCTGGTTCGCTTTCAATTCAATTTCTTTGGCTCTGTCGGCAGGGATGAAACGCTTGACCTTTGCAAGGGCGTTTACCAGTTCATTTCCCCGCACCATTCCGGAAAGGCTGGATAGCCCCATCAGGATGGCGGAGAGGTCGGCAGCAGAAAAAACATTTTTATCCACCTTGTATTCCTGCATAATTTCAAAACCACCGCCCACCCCCGGCGTTGAGCGGACCGGAATCCCCGCCATGTTGATGGTTTCTATGTCGCGGTAAATGGTCCGGGGTGAAACCTCAAATCTGTCCGCTAATTCCTGTGCGCCTATACGCTCTTTGTCCAGAAGCATCATGATAATGCTCACAAGCCTGTCTGTTTTCATCTGACAACCGCCTTTAATATTTCTTTTTTATCAGTATGGATTATGGCCACACTGTTGTCAACAATTACATGGTACAATTCTGTCAGAGGTGGCGCTGTACAGAAAAAATCAAAATGGAGGAATTTTATGTTTACAATCTATGTTTACGTTCTCGATACATTGGCCGACTGGGAGTTGGGATACGTTACTTCGGAGTTGAACTCCGGGCGTTTTTTCAAGAAGGGGGCGCAGCGCGTGTCGCTTAAAACAGTAAGCGCTTCCAGGGAAACCGTCACCACAATGGGCGGGCTGACCATTGTGCCTGACTGCTTAATTGATGAGATGGTTGCCGAAAAGACGAGCATGCTCATTTTACCGGGCGCGAATACCTGGAGCGATCCAAGGCATGGGGCTGTTATTGAAAAAGCAAGGGAGTTTCTCTCCGCAGGCGCCGCAGTGTGTGCAATCTGCGGGGCCACCACAGCGCTGGCCGGCTGCGGGCTCCTGGATCAGCGTCCGCACACCAGCAATGGGCCGGGATTTCTTGAACTGTTTTCCCCCGGTTATAAAGGGCAGCGCTTTTACGTCGATCAGCCGTCGGTGGCGGACCACAATCTGATTACAGCCGGCTGCGCCGGGGCTTTGCTGTGGGCGAGACAGATAATCGAATATCTGGATGTGTTTCAATCAGACACGCTGGAGGCCTGGTATGAATATTTTCGTACCGGTAAGCCTGAGTATTTTTATGCCCTTACGAAAACGTTGCCGTGCGGCAGCGATAAGACTTCTTGACAGATGGGTTTACACGATGTAGACTAATAGTAGACTACAACCTGTAAACCAATATTTAAAAAGGAGCTATGCAATATGACACAGTACAGACTGGGCGAAATAGAGGCAAAGTTCGCCGCGCTGATCTGGGACAACGAACCGCTGACCTCGGGCAGGCTGGCAGAGCTGTGCCGGGAAACGCTGTCCTGGAAAAAATCTACCACCTATACCGTCCTGCGTCGGCTGTGCCAGCGGGGCATTGTCCAAAACGACGGCGGAGTGGTGACCTCTCTGCTGAGCCGGGAAGAATTTTCCGCCCTTCAGAGCGAGGAATTCGTGGAGGAAGCATTTGACGGATCCCTGCCAAAATTCCTCACCGCATTTACGTTCCGAAAAAAGCTGAGCAGCGAGGAAATCGACCAGCTGCAACAGCTCATCGACAAGAGCAGGAGGTGAGGGCATGCGCGGGCTGTTTCTGATGGTACTCTCAATGAGCGGGACGGCAAGCCTCGTCATTTTGCTTGTGCTGCTTTTCCGCCTGTTCCTGCGAAAAGCGCCCCGGGTGTTCTCCTACGCCCTGTGGGCGGCGGTACTGTTCCGGCTGCTCTGCCCTGTAACCGTCGAAAGCCCGGTGGGTATCATTCCAAGCGGTATGCCGGTTTTGCTGGAGCGGAGGTTGGAGGTGGCCGACCGCCTGAACGTGGCCGACCGCCCGGGCGCACCGGATTCCTCCGGCGCGTCCAACATTTCCAGAGATCCGGATACTCTCGCCGTGGCGGAGGAGGCACCGGATACAGGCGGAATCACTGATTTCCAGGAAGGCCGGGCTGCACAGTCTGTTACCTCCCTTGCAGGTCTGCTAGCAATCGCAACCGCTGTCTGGCTGTGCGGTGCAGCAGGGTTGCTTCTCTACAGTTTAATCTCTCTGTTTCAGCTGCAACGGCGGCTTTTGGGGGCAACTCCCCTTGCGGGAGAGAGACAGGTCTGGCTGGCCGATCACCTTTCCTCCCCCTTTGTGCTGGGACTGTTCCGGCCCAGGATCTTTTTGCCCTCGGACCTTCCCAAAGAAGAGCGGGGGTACATCCTGTTTCATGAGCGGACCCACATTCGAAGGCTGGATCCCTGCTTCCGGGCTCTGGCGTGGCTGGCGGCGGTTATACACTGGTTTAATCCATTGGTCTGGCTCGCCTTTTATCTGGCCGGAAGGGATATGGAAATATCCTGTGACGAGGCAGTTCTGCGGAACATTGGCCGGGATATCCGGGCCGACTACTCTTCCACCCTGCTGCGGCTCTCCACCGGGAAGCGGCTCCCAATCGGCCCCCTGGCATTTGGAGACGGCAGATTGCAAAGCCGGATCAAACATGTGCTGCATTATAAAAAGCCAGCGCTGTGGGTCATCAATCTGGCCCTGATCACAGTGCTGGCCGCCGGGACGGCTCTGGCCACTGACCGGGGCGCAAAGATGGCGGGGGGTAGTGGGAGAATCGGGCTGGATGGGCAAAACGGGCAGCATGAGCATAACGGGCAATCCCAGTCTCTCCGTCCGTCAACACCGGCCCCATCCAACGCGGGCGGTCCCCCCTCAGAAAAGGGCCTTCCTGAAACGGATGTAAACCACAACGGCATCCCGGAGACACTGCGTCTGTCCGAAACCGGAAATGAGCTTTCGCTGGATTTCCAGGAGAACGGGACAAAAATCTGGTCGGCATGGGGCAGCCGTGCGCCATCGGAATGGAACGCCCTCTTCCTGTGTACCCTGGATGGGGAAGATTACCTGCTGCGCTACCGGCCCACCATGTATCAGGGAAATTTCTCCTATCGCTACGAACTCTTTTTCCTGAAAGACGGTGTGGAAACCACGGTGCAGCAAAAAAACATCTCCTTTGACACCAATTTCAGTGCACCCTTCCACAGAACATTCGACCCCATTGCCATCTCCGCGTTTGTGGAAGAGCTTAACGGCCTGTTAGCCCACAGCGTCCAGCTCTTCAATACCCACTCGGACCTTCAAACCGCCTTTGATCAAGCTGGAACGCTGACCGAAACACTGTGGTGGTTGGACGATTTTAAGGGAATTTTCACCAGAGATCCCTCGAAATCCATGTCAGAAAATCTACAGGATTTTCAGGCGGCCATGACCCGCGCTCAGACGCCCGCCGTTCCCGTGAAAACCGATTCCCTGCCCTTAAACCATCCTGTGGAAATGGAATTTCTCAGCGGAGCCGGGGCATGGCGAACCACCCTTACCCTGAGCCCGGACGGTTCCTTTGCAGGAGAATATACCGACTCCGACGCTGACGTGCAGTACATCTGCCGGTTCCACGGAAGCTTTGGGGATTTCGCCCGTCTCACCGACGCCTCCTGGTCCCTGACATTAAAGGAGTTGGTGCTGGACACCGGTCATCCACTAGGCGAAGAGTGGCGTGAAAACGGCATCCGCTATATCTCCAGCGGCCCCTATGGACTGGACGGCCCAGACGGTGCGCCCCTGGAGCCCGGTTCTGCCTTCCTCCTTTACACCCCTGAGGCCACAGGGTATGCCCCTGGTACAGAATTGTACGGCGCCCTTCCGTTTTGGACCTGGTGGCCGGGCCGCCGCCAGTTTATCGATGCCGGAGACCAGCTGGGCTGCTACGGCCTGCATAATCTGGCAACCGGGTACGGCTTCTTCTCCCCGGACGCCTAATAGATCGGTATTTCCCATGGAAAAGGGACCGGAAAACCTGCAGCTTCAGGTTTTCCGGCCCCTATTCTTTAAAAAATCCGCTTTGATAACACGTAAACGCGGCTATCGTTCACATCAATTCTCACCCAGATACGCCAACGCCGCCCGCAGGCAGCCGTCCACGCCCACCAGTCCGCTCTCCACGCACAGGTGATAATTCTGAGCCCTGCCCCACTGAGCCCCGGTATAATACTGGTAATAATCCTTACGCTTGCGGTCCACCTCGCGGATCCGCTTCTCCATCTCCTGTGGATCGGCCTCCGGCTCCAGGGATACCATACGCGTCACCCGGTCCTTCATCTTCGCGTAGATGAACAGGTTAACGCTGTCCGTCAGCACCCGGTCCGCGCAACGACCCACAATCACACAGGGTCCCTGCTCCGCAAGACGGCGGATAAAACTGGACTGCGCCACAAAAATCTGATCCGACATAGGCACCTTGTACACCGCGGAAAACGGATTATAATAATGGCGGTCCAACGGATCATGCATGTCCGGAAGCTTCTCGTCGTAGTGCTGGAACGCCGTCTCCGCCATATCGGCGTGATCCGCCGCCATGGAGATCAGCTCCTTATCGTAAAAGGGAATCCCAAAATGTTCCGCCAGGCGTACCCCCAATTCCCGGCCGCCACTGCCGAATTCACGGCTTACTGTAATCACTTTGTCCATAATTGCCTGCCTCCCCTTCTCTTTGTAAGTATCTCCCAGTATAGCACAAACGGTGGGGATTTCCTAGCGTTTGGTGGAAAAATGATGGGCGGGCTGCCTTAAACGTTTAGAGCTGCCGAACATCTGGTGCACCCGCAGACACCGCTTCACTTTACCGCTTTTGAAATTCAGCCCGTTTCTATCCTCGCATGCCTCTGGAAAATAGTTATATAATTCCAGTTCACAAAGTTTATCCGGAAATGCGTCCATACGATCTCTCCGCCTTGAAAAATCGAGTAATCTCCTCTCCTTCATAAATATAATTTCTGGCGCCCCGTACGCCTCGATTGGAGATAAGCCTTCCATTCCTGAGATCATATTTCCGAACGCGGTTGTTGTAGACAAATGTAACGTTCTCCTGTGTCAAAAAAACACGGCTCAACCTGGGATTTATGAGATTCTGGTGTTGTATTCTTTCAAGCTCCCCAACAAAGCGCCACCGGTTATCTTCAAAGCCAAACAGCAAAATTCCCGGATCGCTCCCGCGTATGACTACAAAAACGCATTCGCCGCCTGGCGTAATAAAGGCATCGCTGATCATAGACGACACCGCCGCTTCGTAGACCACCTTTCCGTTCTTCTGATCGAGTATCTTCAATGAGCAGCCCGCGCTTTTGGCGGCCCACTGACCATTCGATGACGATTTGACGTGTGTTTTCCCGCTCGACCGTCTCTTAACCTCAGGCGCAGTATTTCCGTCCCCGATTGGCGTCACCCGGATATCATCCGTTTGAAAAATGGACACATCTGAACGTTCAATCTCAAGCGTTCCAAGCAACGCCTCCAAGTTTTCCAAATCACGCAGGCCATGGCATCCAAAAAACCAACGAACTCCCTTCGAGCCGGAGACTGCGGAAGCCACCTTTGCAAAATAGTCCCAGTCAACAGGTGACAGGGAGTGACCAATCACGATGATAGTTTGAATACCTGCCAAGCTTCTGAAAAAAGCCTCATGCTTTGCGATAATGTCGCCGCAATTCTTGGTCATGGTCTCGTCGCTCTCAGCAGCCAGCCGAAACACCTGATCCTGGGCCGCCTCCAATAAATATTGTTCCTGCGGGTTTCTGACCGGCTTGAAAGGCTCCTCTTGAAACTCATATGAATGGTCGCTTGCCCCAGGCATATGTCCCAAAATCAGACGTTCGTTCAGCTGGCTTTTATTGTTTCTGCGGCAGCCGTGTATGTAGCACACTTGATTTTTATCAATCCCATACAGCGCTTCCACAAACTCCGTATAGTTGAAACACAATACCTTACCATTTCGGAACAGATTGCGAAGGGGTCTGTCGTCCGTCCCAATCGTCAGTGATTCGATCCACCTGCGGAATCGTTCCTGGAGTTCGTCGCGAACGGTCAGGATCGGATTCGCCGCCGCTTCCGCTGCAATATAAAATTGGGCTGCGCTGGCCTCGTCTGCATATGCGTCAAATAGGTCCAACCAGCTGTCAACAATATGCCGGCCTCCCATGGCTTTCATATTAAAATGAGCAAGCGCATTCTCAAAATCCGCCCAGATATCATCCGGCGTCCAGAAATTTTCCAGAGACATTCGGAGACGGCTCTCTTTCCCAAGCGAATCCCTGAACGCGTAATAGCTGGAACGGACTCCATGCATCAGGTCAAATCCATTTCCAAGTATGTACAAAACCTGATCGTTATCCGGAATTATGTTTTCTCTTGATACAACCTTCCACGTCTTCAAACGATCATGAAAAATCGCTTGTTCCCTCTCCTTTTTCTGACGCCATCTCTGATCCTCCTCCTGCTGCCGTTCTCTCTCCCGTTGTTCTCCGGCCGCCCGATTACATTCCATACAAATCTTGGGCAGATCCCATCCCCGGGCGGAAAAGACCTCCTGCTCATTTTGCCTTAATATAAACGTTCGTCCGCAGCCTCTGCAAATCCGCTCTTGAGGCATTGGCGCCGCGGGCGGATTCCCCGCGATTCGATCCGGCATGTTATTTTTACCTCCTGCTTTTTAATTTATTTATAATAATACATTCAGCCTGCTGTATTTTTGTCACAAAGGATCAGGGTTGAATCCTATCTTGGAATTTTCATATCGCCTATAAAGCACCGAAAAGGCGCAAGGTAAAATACCTTTACGCCTCATCCGATCACTGTGGTTAAAATTTACTACATTATTAAAATATTACGATCGGTCAGCAGAATCGCCGCTTACTCCGTTATTTCAGTGCCTCTGCCAGCCAGTCTCCCATATTTCCATTATCTGCTAAGATATCGCAGTCCTCCTGAAAACTAACAAGACTTTTATCCCACCGGACCACTCTTCCTCCGGCCTCCTCAACGATCAGGCTGCCCGCCGCATAATCCCATGGTTTTAGTATCTTTTCATAAAATCCGTCGGCTCTTCCGCAGGCAACATAGGCCAGGTTCAGCGCTGCGCTGCCAAGAATCCTGATTTCCTGACACTGGCGGAAAATTCGTCCGGTAATCCCCATAACCAAGTCGGCATACGCCTCCTTGCAATGCGGAGAAGGGCCTACCATAATCAGGCTATCCTGGGGCCGGCTCACATCGCTGACCGAAATTGAACACCCATTCAGGAAAGCTCCCTCTCCCTTTGCAGCATAGAACAGTTCATCCATATAGGGCCAATAAATCACTCCGAGCGTCACGATTCCATTCTGTACAAGCGCCAGGGATACGACACTCATCTGAAAATCGTGAATTAAGTTGGTGGTTCCGTCAACCGGATCCAGCACCCAAACATCCTTCGTAAAATCAATGATTTCGTCAGAGCTCTCCTCCCCGAGAAACTGCACGGAGGGCTCCAGCGCGTACAGCTCCCTGCGCAGAAAAGCCTGTACAGAAGTGTCCGTTTCTGTGACAAAGTCATTTGCACCCTTTTCACGGATTTCCCCACTGCGCTCCCGGTCAAAAAATAAAGGCCTGGTCTGTTTTACCAAATATATTATTTTGTTGGTAAATAGCAAGGCGAGAGTCCCGTTTGTAACTCAAGAATCCTGTTTTGTAACCGAGAGTCCCGTTTTGTAAATGAAAATCCCGTTTTGTAACCAAGATTCCCGGGTT
>OBXQ01000098.1_pt1 | contig 73230 bp, 80 predicted proteins | sample 1476641 | NCBI WGS metagenome assembly OBXQ01 (sample SAMEA2580174, study PRJEB22360) | human gut metagenome | biome: human gut; feature: human-associated habitat; material: faeces | place: Denmark | collected 2008/2010
AGCAAGGCGCCCACCAAAGCCTCGGGTAAGCCGCCGGCAGGCGGACAGGCGACGCAGCCGACGAAACCGGCGGCGCCGGGTGGGCAGACGGCGCAGCCAAATGTGCCGGCGACGCAGCCGAATGTGCCGGCGACGCAGCCAAATGTGCAGCCGACGCAGCCGAATGTGCAGCCGCCGGCAGGTGGACAGGAGGCGCAGCCGGGTGATCAGGCGACACAGCCGGGCGGGCAGGAGGCGCAGCCGGGCGGACAGCCGCCTCAGCCGGAGCCAACCCAGGCATCCGGGACGCCCGGAGGGCCGGAGATCACTCCCGTGGAGAATGGAACCACTGCGGCCGGGGGCGGCGGCTCCGGCGGCGGGTACGGACCTGCTTTCGGCTCCGCCCAGTCCACGGAGGGCGGCGGGCCGGGGGTATCGTGACCCGGGAAAAGAGAAACGGACAGGAGAATCATCGATGGAAGAGAGAGAAACCCGAAAAAAACAGGGGACGGGAGAGGGAGAAGTCTCAAAAAAGCTGGAATATGTGAGCCATCCCTTTGAGCCGGTATTCGACAAGGAGAGCCGCGTGCTGATCCTCGGCTCGATCCCTTCCCCGAAGTCCCGGGAGAACGGATTTTATTACGGCCATCCAAGAAACCGGTTCTGGCCGGTTTTGGCCCGGGTACTCGGCGAGCCGGAACCTCGGACCGTGGAAGAAAAGCGCGCAATGGCGCTGCGCCGCCATGTGGCGTTGTGGGATGTGCTGGCTGGCTGTGAAATCCACGGCGCGGACGACGCCAGCATCCGCTGCCCTACGGCCAACGATATGAGCCGGATTCTGGAGTCTGCGCCGGTACAGGCGGTATTTACCACCGGCGCAAGGGCGGGCGATCTTTACCGGCGTTATTGCCTGCCGGTCACGGACAGGGCCGCAGTTGCCCTTCCCTCCACCAGCCCGGCCAACTGCAGAGTGGGTCTGGAGGAGCTGGTAAAGGCGTACTCCGGGATTCTGAAGTTTTTGTAGACGGAATTGGAAAAAATTAGAAAGAATGCCGTATCTGCGGGGCTTTTCGGGCGATTTAGTTGACAAACGCGAAAAAGCATTTTATAATGCCTTTAACACAGACGGGGGACAGTTGAGGGGTTATGTTGAGTAACTGAACTTAATGTTTTTAAGACAGGGAGGAACATGAACTATGGCAGAACCTAGCAAGACAACAAAGGCAGCAGTAAAAAAAGCGAATGTGAAGGAAGAAGCAAAGGCAGCGCCGGAGACCAAGGCAGCCGTCAATGAGGAAGTTAAAGCCGCTCCGGTAAAGGAAGAGACCAAGGCCGCTCCGGCCAAGGAAGAGGCCAAGACGTCACCGGCCAAGAAAACGGCGGCGAAGAAGCCGGCCGCGGCCAAGACTACAACGGCTAAGACCACCGCGAAGGCAGCACCGGCCAAAAAGCCGGCGGCGAAAAAGCCCGCCGCGAAGAAAGCGGCTGAGCCCAAGGCGAGCGTGCATTTCCAGTTTGACGGAAAAGATCTGATCGCCAAGGACATTCTGGACCAGGCCATCGCTTCCTACAAAAAGAGCCACAAGGATACCGAGATCAAAGATATTCAGCTCTACATAGTCGCCAATGAGAGCGCCGCTTACTATGTGGTAAACGGCGAGGGCGGAGACGACTTCAAGGTGATGCTGTAAGCAGCGTCAAAATCGAAGTGTTCACAGCGGACTGCGTGGAATTGCCATCCGCAGGCGGACGCCGGAGATCAGGCGCGCATGGCCGTATGAACGGCTGTGTCCGCAGGATAAAGAGTAGTGAAGGATGAAGCGGGCTGTCGCGCAGGAGAAGCGCGGCGGCCCATTTTCGAGTGCGCGCGGCGGCAAATCTGATATTGCACGGTTTGCGGGCGGGCGCCTGACAGGGTGGGGATTAAATCATGGAGAAAAGGACTGAAAATGATATGATACATCTGCCGGAAGCATTTTGTGAACGGATGAGAGGGCTGCTGGGGGACCAGTATGGGGAATTTATCGCCAGCTATGACAGGGATCGGGTGCAGGGCCTGCGGCTCAATGGGCTGAAAACGGCCGGACCCGAAAGCAGTCCCCGGGAGCTGGCGCGGAATATGGAGCGGGAGACCGGATTTGAATTGCAGCCCATTCCCTGGGTGCGGGACGGCTTTTATTACCGGGAGGAGGACAGGCCCGGAAAACATCCTTACCACGAGGCCGGAGCATATTATATTCAGGAGCCCAGCGCCATGGCGGTGGTGGAGCTGGCGGACCCGATTCCGGGAGATCGGGTTCTGGACCTGTGCGCGGCGCCCGGCGGTAAGACCACCCACATCGCCTCCCGGCTGAAGGGGAAGGGGTTTCTGCTCTCCAATGAGATTCATCCGGCCCGGGCGAAGATCCTCTCTCAAAACGTGGAGCGCATGGGCGTTCAGAACGCAGTGGTGACAAACGAGGCGCCGGAGCGTCTCTCACCCAGGTTCCCGGAGTTTTTTGACAAGATTGTGGTGGACGCCCCATGCTCCGGCGAGGGAATGTTCCGCAAGGACCCGCAGGCCGCGGACCAGTGGAGCCCGGACCACGTGGCCATGTGCGCTGCGCGCCAGGGGGACATACTGGACCAGGCTGCGGGGATGCTAAAGCCCGGAGGCCGGATGGTCTATTCTACCTGTACCTTTGCCCCGGAGGAGAATGAGGGCACGGTGCTGCATTTCCTGGAGCGCCACCCGGATTTCGAGGTGGAGGCGGTAAACGGGTATGAGGGCTTTGACTGTGGAAAGCCCAGGTGGGCGGGGGTTGACCCTGAGACTGATCTGGGGCGGCAGCTGGCCCGGACGTTCCGCCTCTTTCCCCACCGGCTGGAGGGAGAAGGCCATTACATGGCGGTGCTGAAAAAAAGGGGGGAAGCCCCGGAAGCAGCTACGTTTTGGGGCGGTCCGCGGATGGCGGTTCGGAAACAGAAGGAGTTGCTGAAGGATTTTGCGGATTTCTGCCGGGAAAATCTGGCGGAAACTGAGTGGCTGGCGGATCAGGACAGCTACGTGCTGTTCGGGGATCAGCTGTATCTGACGCCGCGGGAGATGCCGGAGATGGCCGGTCTGAAGGTGGTGCGGCCGGGTCTCCATCTGGGAACTCTTAAGAAGAACCGGTTTGAACCTTCCCATGCCCTGGCTCTGGCCCTGCGCCCGGATCAGGCCCGGATCAGCCTGAGGCTAAAACCTCAGGAAGGTCCGGTGCTGCGCTACCTGAAGGGGGAGACTCTGGACTTAAACAGCCTGGAGGGCGAACTTACGCCCGCCGGAGCCGGGAAGGGCTGGGCGCTGGTCTGCGCCGGGGAATACAGCCTGGGCTGGGCAAAGCTCACAGGGCAGATTTTTAAGAATCACTATCCAAAGGGGCTGCGCTGGATGTAAGAGGAGCGCCGCATCCCGGTTCCGGGGCCCGCTCCTCCCCAGCCCCTTCCGGCCGCGTCTGGGCTGCCTTCAGCCATGCCGCCGTTTCTTCCTCCCCTTCCGGCAGCAACGCCGCCATATCCTGGGGCAGGGGAGCGGTGAATTCTATGGGCTTTCCGGTTACGGGGTGGCAGAATTCCAGACGCCAGGAGTGCAGGGGCTGGCGGTTGATTAAGCGGTAGTCCGGACAGTAGAGAAAATCGCCCGGCAGCGGGTGGCCGATGGAGGCCATGTGGACCCGGATCTGATGAGTTCTCCCTGTTTCCAGGGAGAGGCTGATCAGAGACAGGTCCTTTTTTTGATTGTACAGGAGACGGCTGTAGTGGGTGCAGGCCGGCTCGCCCTGTTCCGGATCCACGCGGCGCTGGATTACGGAGCCGGGTACCCGGCCGATGGGGGCGGTCACCGTGCCGGAGTCCGGCGTCAGGCCGCGGACAAAGGCCAGATAACGGCGGCGGATGCGGCGGTCCTCCATCTGTCCGGCCAGCGAGCAGGCGCTGAGCATGTGTTTGGCCAGCACCAGCAGGCCGCTGGTGTCGCGGTCCAGACGGCTGACGGCCCGGTACACAAAGGGTTCTCCCCTGAGGGCAAAATAATGGGAGGCGGCGTTGGCCAGGGTGTTGCCGTGATGGCCCTGGGAGGGGTGAACCGGGATCCCCGCCTCCTTGTTGACTACCAGGATGTCGGGGTCCTCGTAAACTACGGCCAGGGGCAGATCGGCCGGGGGAATATTCCGGGACGGCTCCTCCTCGGTCAGGGTGACGGTGAGGACCTGGCCCGGGTGCAGCCGGTAAGTGGAAAATACGGATTCCCCTCCGGCCAGAATGCCGCCGGGAGTCTGTTTCAAATGTACCACCAGGCGGTGGGAGTAACCCAGGCCGCGCAGAAATTCCTCCACGGTCCGCCCGCCCTGGTCCGCGGGTATGGCGTAGCTCAGAACTCGTTTAATCATAGTCTTAACGGATGTCCTCCTGACGGTTTAAGTGTTTGCGTTTGCTGGCGGCGTGGTCCACGATGGAATCTTCCTTGAGAAAGCTGGCGCGTTTTATGCTGTCCACCCCGAATTTGCTGCGAATCTGGTCGACGGCCTTCTCCAGATCCTTCTTTTTCCGGTTGGACGGGCTGTCGAACAGGCTCAGCTGGCTGAAGCTGTCGTCGTCGATCTTGCCGGCCCGGACGCCAATCAGGCGCACGGGGGTGCGGTCCCAGAATTCCCGCAGCAGGCGGCAGGCGTAGCCGTACAAGGCGGAGGTGGAGTCCGTTGGCTCCGGCAGGATCATCTGATGGGACTGCGTGTGAAATTCCCAGTCCTTGAGCTCCACGCACACATTCCGGCACAGAACCCGGTCCGCCCGCAGTCTGGCGCCCACGGTCTCGCAGAGGGAGAGAATCACCTGGCAGGCGGTCTCGTAGTCCGACACGTCCCGGGACAGGGTGACGCTGTTGCCGTAACACTTGTTGATGGGGTCCTTCTCGGCCACCGGGTCGACGTCGACGCCGTTTGCGTAGCCCCGGATGGTGACGGCGTATTTCTCGCCCAGATGGGCTTTGAGCACCGCCAGGTCGCAGGAGGCCAGCTGGCCGATGGTGTGAATCCCCAGGTTTTCCATCTTGCGCTGGGCGGCGCCGCCCACAAAGAACAGCTCCCGGATGGGCAGCGGCCACAGCTTGGAGGGTATCTCGTGGGCGAACAGAGTGTGGCACTTGTCCGGCTTCTCGAAATCCGAGGCCATCTTGGCCAGCAGCTTGTTGGGGGCCACGCCGATGTTGACGGTAAAGCCCAGTTCATCCCGGATGCGCTCCCGGATCCGGTTGGCCGCCTCCAGGGGCTGCCCGAAGAGATGGATGGTCTGGGTCATGTCGAGGAAAATCTCATCAATGCTGAATTTCTCATGATCCGGGGTGTAGGTCTCCAAAAGCTCCATCATCCGGTGGGAGCACTTGATGTAGTAGTCAAAGCGGGAGGGCACCACGGTCAGCTGAGGACATTTGCGCAGGGCCTGAGCCAGGGGTTCGCCGGTGGTGACCCCGTACTGCTTGGCGAGGGTGGACTTGGCCAGCACGATGCCGTGGCGGCTCTTGGCATCGCCGCCTACGGCCGAGGGGATGGTGCGCAGGTCCAGGGCCTGTGGGTCCGCGCTTAGCCGGTACACGGACTCCCAGCTGAGAAATGCCGAGTTTACATCAATATGAAAGATCAGACGTTCATTTTTCAAGGGCTCTTCCATCAAATCGCCTCCGAATTCATTCAGTACCCCTATCATAACAGAATGTATGTTCGAATTCAAGAGGGGAAACTCAAAGAAGTGCGCGGGCGGCCGCGGGGCGGGCTGTGATGCTGAAAAATGCCGCCGGTTCCGGCATAATGGTTTTCGATTCCGAATAGGATATTAAACAAAAGCAGCAGGGCGGCTTAAGCGGATGCGAAAATGGATGATATGGATGGTCTGCCTGGGACTTGGCCTGGGGCCTTGTGTCCGGGCTTTTGCCATGGACGGGAGTAAAACGGTGACGGTTTGGGAGGAAGGACAGGACAGGACCCCGGATGGAGAGCAGCCGGCCACGGCCCAGCCCCAGGATGGAGATCGGCCGGCCCAGCCCGACCCTCTGAAATTAAACGCCCAGTCCGCGGTGCTGGCGGACGGCCTTACGGGAAGGGTGCTCTACGGGAAAGGGGAGGATACGATCCGGCCCATGGCCAGCACCACGAAGATCATGACGTGCATTTTGGCGTTGGAGCTGGGCAATCCGGACGATGTGGTCACGGCCACAAAGGAGGCGGCCGGACAGCCTAAGGTCCATCTGGGCGTCCAGAGCGGGCAGACCTTTTATCTGAAGGACCTGCTCTACTCCCTGATGCTGGAATCCCACAACGACGCAGCGGTGATGATTGCCGAGCACATCGGGGGCAGCGTCCCGGGCTTTGCCAGGCTGATGAACGAGAAGGCGAAGGCGCTGGGGTGCGAAAATACCTATTTCATCACGCCCAACGGGCTGGATGCCAAGGAGACGGACGAGGCAGGGGTGGAGCACGTGCATTCCACCACCGCGGCGGATCTGGCCCGGATCATGGCGTACTGTGTGAACCTGTCCCCCAAGCGCCAGGAATTTCTGGAAATCACCCAGACTCAGAATTATTTCTTCACCGATGTCCCGGGCAAACACTCCTATAACTGCACAAACCACAACGCGTTTCTGACCATGATGGACGGCGTTGTCTCCGGTAAGACGGGATTCACAGGGGGCGCGGGCTATTCCTACGTGGCGGCAATGGAGAAGGACGGCCGCCCGTATGTCATCGCACTTCTGGGCTGCGGCTGGCCGCCTCACAAGACCTGGAAATGGGCGGATGCCAGAAAGCTGTTCAATTTCGGCCTGGAGCATTATCAGATGAAGGATGTCTATGAAGAACAGCGATTTTCACCGGTTCCGGTGACCGGGGGCCTGTGCTGGGACGACGGGAGCGGCGCGGGAACAGATCATGTGAGCCTGACGATGGGGCAGGAGAGCACAGGCCGGGAGTTGAAGCTTTTGCTGGGCGAGAATGAGCAGGTGGAGATCCGCCAGAACCTGCCGGTCAGACTGGCGGCACCGGTGCAGGCGGGCCAGAAAGTCGGAACGGTGGAGTACCGGCTGAACGGCCAGACCGTCCGCAGCTTTCCGGTATATACGGAAAATGGGGTGGAGCAGATCACGCTGAAGCGCTGTCTGCTGCGCGTGGGAGCGCTTTTTGGAGGATTGTGGGAGAGACAGCGGCCTGCCGGGTGAGCCGCCTCCTGTCGGAATCCGCAGGAACGTTTCGGCGCCCGCCCGCCTGGGTCTGCCAGGATTTTTATGGGATGCGGCAGTATTTTCCATATTTTTTAAGGTTTTCTTACGAATCGAACTCTTTGTGTGAACTTTCTCCGATTTGGTTGACATACTGTATAAATTGTCATTATAATAGTGGTAATGTCATAAATTAGCAAAATTTACGGATGTTGGATGGCCGTGCAGAATATAGGAAATGCGGCCGTTCCTGTCAATCGTATCCAATAGGAGATATACATAATGAAGCACACGCGATTTAAACGGGGGCTGGCGGTTGCGCTGGGCCTTCTGCTGACTGCCGCGCAGCCTCTGGCTCAATTCGGCGCCGACGGTCCGGGAGTGTCCTACGCTTACACCGGTTCCGCCACTGTCAAGGCGGCGACCCTCAATGTGCGCAGCGGCGCAGGGACCAATTATTCGGCGGTGGGAAAGCTTTCCAGCGGACAGTCGGTGACGATCCGCGGCGAGCAGACCGGCACCGACGGCAACAAGTGGTATCAGATCCAGTATACCGGCAGCGACGGGACCGTAAAGACCGGTTACGTGTCCTCCGTCTACATCAAGATACCCGTGTCCTACACCACAGATTCTGATTTCGAGGCATATCTGAATTCTCAGGGATTTCCGGAAAGCTATAAAGAAGGCCTGCGCCAGCTCCACGCCCAGTATCCCAACTGGGTGTTTCGGTCGCTGAAAACCGGCCTGGACTGGAATACCGTGATTGAGAACGAGAGCCTGCCTCCGCGCAATTTGGTCAACACGGGGAGTATTTCCTCGTGGAAGTCCGTGGAAAGCGGGGCTTACAACTGGGACAACAGCACCTGGACCGGTTTCGACGGCAGCAACTGGGTTGCGGCTTCGGACGGGATTATCCGTTATTATATGGACCCCAGGAATTTCCTGGATGAGACATACATTTTCCAGTTTCTGTCACAGGAGTACAACGGCAGCACCCAGACCCGCCAGGGCCTGGAAACCCTGGTGAAGGACAGTTTCCTCTCCGGAACCACGGATTCCACGGGCACCGGAGGCGGGGGAGGTACCTCCGGGGGGCCGGGGGGAGGCTCCAGCTACGGACCGGGAGGTTCCGGCACCTCGAAATCCTCCGGCGGCTCTTACGACGACAGCCAGTACGGACCCGGCGTTCAGGGGAGCAAAACCCCGTCCGGCGGCAGCGCTCCTTCTTCCAGTACGGGCGGCGTCAGTCTGGAGGGACCGCCTCAGGCTTCCGTGACGTCGAGAGATCGGGTATTGGTCAGCGCCACGGTCAGCCTGGAAGGGCCGGGACAGAGCGGATCGGGCACCGGCGGCGCCCAGAGTCAGGGCCCGTCCTCCGGAGGCGGAGCTTCCAATCAGTCTCCGTCCGGCGGCTCGTCGCCGGGAAGTTCCGGGCCGAGCACCGGTTCGCCGGGGACGTCCCCCTCGGGAGGCGGTTCCACCGGCACGGCTTCCTATGTTGATATCATCATGCGGGCGGGCGAGCAGTCCGGAGTCAATCCCTATGTGCTGGCTTCCATGATCATGCAGGAGCAGGGGAAGGGAACCAGCCCGCTGATCTCCGGGAATTACGCCGGATACAGCGGCTATTACAACTTCTTTAACGTGGAGGCCTACCAGTCCGGTTCCATGAGCGCCATTGAGCGGGGACTCTGGTACGCGTCCCAGTCCGGCAGCTACGGCCGGCCGTGGAACACGGTGGAGAAATCCATTCTGGGCGGGGCGCTCAATTACGGCGACAACTACGTGAAAGCGGGACAGAATACATTCTATTTGAAAAAGTTCAATGTGCAGGGCAGCAACCTGTACAAACATCAGTATATGAGCAATGTCCAGGCGGCGGCCTCGGAGGGCGCGAAGCTGGCCCAGGCCTACACCCCGGAGGTAAAGAACTCGGCGCTGGAATTTATCATTCCGGTATACAACAACATGCCGGATCAGCCCTGCGCCGCGCCCACCGGTGACGGAAGTCCCAACAACAAGTTATCCGGTCTGGGTGTGGACGGCTTCAGCCTGACGCCCACCTTTAACAAGGATACCGAAGTCTACGACCTGATTGTGGATACCTCCGTATCGGCCGTCAATGTTCAGGCCTCCACAGCCGATTCCACGGCTTCCCTCAACGGCACCGGAACGGTGAACCTGGGAGCGGGGACCACGGATGTCACGGTTACGGTGACGGCCCAGAACGGCAGCACGCGGACTTACACCATCCATGTGGCGAAACAGAGCGGCGGTCCCACGTCGTCGGGCGGAACTTACTCGCCCGGAAGTCCCGGAACGCAGCCCGGAGGCAATTCCGGAAGTCCCGGAAACTCCGGCCAGGGTCCGGGAAGCTCAGGCGGCCCGGGAGGCGGCCAGAACAATTCCGGCGGCAGCGGCCCGGGAGGCAGCAATGTGACGATCGTAACCGTCAGCCCGTAGCGCGGCCGGCGGGCGTCACAGAGCGGGGCCGAGTATGAAGAGACGAGTTTGGCAGACCATTCTGGCGGCGGCCTGCCTGCTGTCCCTGTCCTTAACAGGGGTGGTATGGGCCGCTCCGGCGGAGGAGACTGCCGCAGAGCAGTCTCCCGTCAAGCTAACAACCAGGGAAATTACCATCATGGTTCTGGAGCCTGACGAGGAAGCTGTTTGTGACGTTGGCGCTGGTTTCCGCTTTGCACTGAGGGCAGTCCCGAAACCGCCGTATAAGGCGGATAAGATTTGAAATATTCTGTAACAGAAAGCAGGAGAATTGTTATGACAGAACGAATGAAACGTGTGGCTGCGGCATTGATGGCGGCCTGCTTGCTGGCGGTTTGCGCGCCGGTCAATATGCTTACATCTTATGCGGCTAATGCGAGGATCGCATTTTCCGATCCCTCCGCCACAGTGGGCGGTCAGGTCAGCGTCAATATGAAGGTTACCACCGCCGGAGGGGAAAGCCTGTCCAGCGCGGATATCATGTTGTCCTATGATGCCAATGCGCTGGAGTTTGTCAGCGGCACGGACGCCTCGGGAGATTCGGGCGCGATCCGGGTTCACGGGGATGCGGGAACACCCAACACGTCCTCCATGACCTTTGTGCTGAAGTTCAACGCCAGGGCGGCGGGTACCACAAAGATCGAGATAACCAGCCAGGAGATTTACGACACCTCCTCCAAACTTGTGACCGTAGATAAGCAGGGCAACTCCACGGTGACGGTGAGCGCACTGGCCACCGCCTCCAAGGATGCGACTTTAAAATCCCTGCAGGTGTCTCCGGGTAGTCTGACTCCGGAATTCTCGCCGGATGTGGACACCTACGCGGTGACCGTGGGCACGGATGTGAACAAGATCATCGTGAGCGCGGAGTGCACGGACGACAACGCAACCAAGATCATCAAGGGCAATGAGGACCTGCAGATGGGCGAGAACCGCGTCACCTGCCGCGTAACGGCGCAGGACGGGGAGACCGCCAAGGAATATGTGATTGTGGTGACCAAGGCCGAGGGCGGCGCCAGCAGCACCGAGGGAACCGGCGGAAACGGCGGGACCGCGACCGGGGTGAAGCTGACGGCCATGAACCGGAGCATCACGATTTTAGAGCCGGATCCGTCTGTGCAGCTGCCGTCCGGATTCGTGGAATCCAGCATCGACATCGACGGCAACAAGGTGAAGGGCTGGACCTGGGGCGTGGACAACAATCCTCAGTATTGCGTGGTTTACGGCATGAACGAGGCGGGAGAGAAGAACTTCTACCGCTATGACATGAACATCAATGAACACACGATTCAGCGCTACTTCGAGGATCCCGCAACTGCGGATATCTCCGGTAAGTACGACGCGCTGGTGGTTGAGTACAACAACCTCTGCAAGGATTACGAGATGCGCCTGATTGTGATCATCGTTCTGGCGGTGATCGCGGTGATCCTCCTGATTCTGGCGATTTGGCAGATCGTATCCAGGAATAAACCTTCCGATCCGGACAGAGGTCCCAGACGGACAAGCCGCGGCAAAAAGGCGGATGAGCGCCTGGAGGAGGGCGACGAGGACGAGTACGGGGAGGAGATTCCCCAGGATTACCCGGAAGAGGACTATGAGCCCTATGAGGAGCAGGAAGCCGGGGAAGGGCTGGACGTGGTGGACGTACTGGAAGAAGATGAGGACCCGGAGGCGGAATCCATCCGCTTCGAGCCCCAGGTGCGCAGGGCCAGGGAGGCAGCAGAGGCCGTCAACGCCCAGCAGGCAGCCAGGAGCCAGACGTCGGTGACGAGAGAACCGGCGCGTACGCCCGCACCTGCGAGGGAAGTCAGGGAGCCCCGCGTTCCGGCCGGGAATCCCCGCGGCACTGCCGGGGAGCGCAGAGCGGCTGGAGCGCATCCCCAGGCCAGTCCGGAAGCAGGAGCAGGACAGAGTCGCTCAGTAAACCGGGCAGAGGCCAACGGGGGCCGGCCGGTCAGACCGGAGAGCCGCCCGCAGCGCCAGATGGCGGAGTCCTCACCGGAGAGCCGCCCGCAGCGCCAGATGGCGGAGCCTTCACCGGCAAGACCTGCGCGCCGGGCGGCGGAGGGCGTTTCCCAGCCCGGGTTAGAGCGCCCTGCGGGCCAGAGCCGTCCCCAGGCGGGCCAGACGGCCCGGCACCCTCAGGCCGGACCAGAGGCAAGACCGGCGGAGCGGCCGCAGCCAAGGCCGGTGCAGACCAGGCCGGTACAGCCAAGACCCGCGGAAGTGGAAGAGGACGAAGAGATTGAAGTATTTGACCTGGATTGATCCGGGTCAACGGATACCGCGGACGGCGATGAGATTGCCGTCTGCGGTTTTTTACGCTCCGGGCAGGTAAACGGCCATAAAGGGGCGGATGAAAGTTCCACTTGACGAACGAAATACATCTTGATATAGTTATGGTAGCAGGCATTGTTATATTGCTTGTATAACAGATATAACGAAAGATGGTGGCATTATGGTATTGAAGATCGACTTTAACAGCGATGAAGCAATCTATATACAGCTGCGCAATCAGATTATCATGGGCATCGCCACGGACCGCATCCGCGAGGGGGACACCCTTCCCTCGGTGCGCCAGATGGCTGAGTACGTGGGAATCAACATGCACACGGTGAACAAAGCCTATTCCGTTCTACGACAGGAAGGCTTTGTGAAGCTGGACCGCCGCAAGGGAGCGGTGGTATCGCTGGATGTGGATAAGATTCAGGCCATGGAGGAACTGCGCCAGAATCTGGACGTGGTACTGGCCTGCGGAATCTGCAAGAATATCAGCCGCAGCGAGGTGCACCAGCTGGTGGACATGATATACGATACCTACACCAGAGGAAATCCGGAGTGCAGCGGGGATGAGGAATAGAATCTGATTTCCGGCAGACCGCATAAAACGGATTTTTTTGGAATACACATAACCAATTAGACGAAAAGCGCCTGTAGAAGGATGGAGGATTCATATGCTGTGTGAGAGATGTAAGATCCGGGAAGCCAATATTAAATATACAGAGATCATAAACGGCGTCAAGACGGAGCACAACCTCTGTTCCCAATGCGCCAGAGAGCTGGACCTGGGCCAGTACACCGCCCTGCTGGACGGGGAGTTTCCGCTGGGAAAGCTGCTCTCAGGGCTTCTCGGGATTGAGGATGATGAGGAGGAGACCGACGAGCGGGCCAGGGTGGTTTGTCCCACCTGCGGCACCAGCTTTGAGGATTTCGTGGAGAACAGCCGTTTCGGCTGTCCGGACTGTTACGGCGTGTTCGACCTGTTTATCAGCGACAAGATGAAGCAGCTTCAGGGGAGCGAGAGCCACAAGGGCAAGCACCCCAAGTTTCAGAGCCGCTTTGAGCGCGGGCGGGGCGAGACGCGGATTCCGGGCGGTCCCGTGTCCTTTCAGGACCAGGCAGAGGCCGGAGGAGCAGGCCGGGGAAGCAGCGAGGAACAGATTATGGCGTTAGATGCCAGGCTGAAGGAGGCGATCCGCCAGGAGGAGTACGAGCTGGCGGCCCAGTACCGGGATCAGATCAAAGCGCTGAAAGAGAGGAATGAGGAGCATGAGTAAATGGTTTGAACAGACGGACTGTACCGGCTCCAATGTGGTATACAGCCGGGTCAGGCTGGCGAGAAACTGGGATGAGTACGCGTTTCCGGCCAAGCTGGACCAGAAGCAGGCCCAGGAATTGTTGGAGCGCCTGAAGGAAGGACTCAAGGAGATCGGCGGGCTGGATGGGAACACCTATGTCTGCCGGGATTTGAACCAGATAAAGGATCTGGAGCGGATGGCGCTGCGGGAACGGCGGATTTTGAATTCCGCCACGGTCAGCAAGCGGGAACCGGCGGGGCTTATGCTCTCCGAAGACGAGGCCTCCAGCCTGATTTTGGGCGGGGACGACCACATCCGCATCCAGCTTCTGTCCCCGGGCTTAAATTTAGATGAGCTTTGGGCCAGGATGGACCGGATGGATGATTACGTCAACGAGCGTTTTTCCTACGCATTTGACGACAAATACGGCTATCTGACCTCCTTCCCCACCAACGTGGGGACAGGGCTTCGGGCCTGCGTGGTGCTGCACTTACCGGTGCTGTCCCAGGTGCGCAAGTTCCAGAGCATCGTGGCCGATATGAGCCGGTTTGGAACGGCGATCCGCGGACTGTACGGCGAGGGAAGCGACAATTACGGCAGTATGTACGAGGTTTCCAACCAGCGGACCCTGGGTCAGTCGGAGCGGGAGATTATCGATCTGGTGACCAAGGCCGCGGCACAGCTGAACAACCAGGAGCAGCGGGTCCGCAAGGCGGCCTTAAGCTCCCAGCGGCTGGAGCGGGAGGACGAGGCCTGGAAGTCCTACGGGGTGCTTAGGTACGCCCGCAGGATCGCTGAGAAGGATGCCAGGATCTTTTTATCCCAGCTGATGGCGGGGGAGGCGGACGGCCTGCTGAAGTTTGAGACCCCATGCAGCATTTACAGCATGATTCTGGGCATCAAACCGGCCAGCCTGCGTCTGAGCGCGGACCGGCCGCTGGAGAAAGAGGAATTGGACCAGGCCAGAGCGGCCTATATCCGGGAGCACCTTCCGGAGATTGTAATGAAATAGACAGGAGGAAAACACGACATGATGGATCAATATACACCGCAGGCCAGGGAGGCGTTAAGCCTTGCGGTCAGTGTTGCGGAGTCCTTAAACCACGGGTATGTGGGGACGGAGCATCTGCTGATCGGCCTGCTTCAGGAGGGCAACGGCGTGGCCGCCAAGGTATTGGAGGAGAACGGCGTGGAGGAGAACCGGGTGATCGACCTGGTGAGCCAGCTGATCGCGCCCAATCCCACCCTTCAGACAGCGGACAAAAACGCCTACACGCCCAGAGCCAGACGGGTCATTGAGAACAGCTACCGGGAGGCCGTGCGCTTTAAGGCCAATCAGATCGGTACCGAGCACATTTTGATTTCGATTCTGCGGGAAAGCGACTGCGTGGCCAGCCGACTGCTCAACACCATCGGCGTGAACGTGCAGAAGCTTTATATCGATCTGCTGGCCGCCATGGGCGAGGACGCCCCCGCCTATAAGGAGGAACTGCAGAACCCGCGGGCGGGCAAGCGCGGAAACGCCACCCCGACCCTGGACGAGTACAGCCGGAACCTGACGCAGATGGCAAGGGAGGGCAAGCTGGACCCGGTGATCGGCCGGGAGGCGGAGATCCAGCGCCTGGTGCAGATTTTAAGCCGCCGGACCAAGAACAACCCCTGCCTGATCGGCGAGCCCGGCGTGGGCAAGACCGCCGTGGTGGAGGGCCTGGCGCAGATGATCGTTTTGGGCGACGTGCCGGAGACGATTCTGGAGAAGCGGGTGATGACCCTGGATCTGTCCGGCATGGTGGCCGGGTCCAAATACCGGGGCGAGTTTGAGGAGCGGATCAAAAAGGTGATTTCCGAGGTGATCGAATCCGGGGACGTGCTGCTGTTCATCGACGAGATTCACACCATTATCGGCGCGGGCGGAGCGGAGGGCGCGCTGGACGCCTCCAACATTTTAAAGCCCAGCCTGGCAAGAGGCGAGCTCCAGCTGATCGGCGCCACCACCATCAACGAGTACCGCAAGTACATCGAGAAGGACTCCGCTCTGGAGCGCCGGTTCCAGCCGGTGACCGTGGATGAACCCACGGAGGAGGAGTCCCTGGCGATTTTGAAGGGACTGAGAAGCCGTTATGAAAGCCACCACAAGGTGGAGATTACAGACGAGGCCCTGGAGGCCGCGGTGAAGCTGTCCAGCCGCTACATCAACGACCGTTTCCTGCCGGACAAGGCCATCGACCTGATCGACGAGGCATCCTCCCGGACCCGGCTGATCGGCTATACCAAGCCGGAGAAGATCAAGAAGCTGGAGGAGCAGATCGACGCCCTGGAGGAGGAGAAGGAGGAGGCCATCAAGACCGAGGCCTACGAGAAAGCCGGGGAGATCAAGAAGAAACAGCAGAAGCTGCGGGAGAAGATCACCCAGATCCAGAATAAGTGGCAGTCCGAGCGGGAGACCAGAAAGCTGGTGGTCGGGGAAAATGAGATTGCGGCCGTGGTATCCGGCTGGACCAAGATTCCGGTGCAGAAGCTGGCGGAGGAGGAATCCGAGCGCCTGCGCAACCTGGAGGGCATCCTCCACGGCCGCGTGGTGGGCCAGGAGGAGGCGGTGACCGCGGTTTCCAAGGCCATCCGCAGAGGCCGCGTGGGCCTTAAGGATCCCAGCCGCCCCATCGGTTCCTTCCTGTTTTTAGGCCCCACCGGCGTGGGCAAGACGGAGCTGTCCAAGACTCTGGCGGAGGCCATGTTCGGAACCGAGAGCGCGCTGATCCGGGTGGACATGTCCGAATATATGGAGAAGCACAGCGTTTCCAAGATGATCGGTTCTCCGCCAGGTTATGTGGGTTACGACGAGGGCGGCCAGCTCAGCGAGAAGGTGCGGCGCAATCCTTATTCCGTGATCCTGTTCGACGAGATTGAGAAGGCGCACCCGGATGTGTTCAACATCCTGCTGCAGGTGCTGGACGACGGCCATATTACGGACGCCCAGGGCAGAAAGATTGATTTTAAAAATACCATCATCATCATGACAAGCAACGCGGGTGCGGAGAATATTATTTCCCCCAAGCGTCTGGGCTTTGGAATGGCAAGCGACGCCAAGGCGGACTACGATTTCATGAAGGGCCGTGTGATGGAGGAGGTAAAACGCCTGTTCAAGCCGGAATTCCTGAACCGGATTGACGAGATCATCGTGTTCCACCAGCTGAACAAGGAACACATGAAGGGCATTGTGGAGATCATGCTGCGCAGCATTGTGAAGCGCGCCAAGGATCAGCTGGGGATCAGCCTGACGGTGGGCGAGGAGGCCAAGACCCTGCTGATCGACAAGGGTTACGATGAGAAATACGGGGCCAGACCCCTGCGGCGCACCATCCAGAGCATGCTGGAGGACAAAATGGCGGAGGCTATGCTGGACGGAACGATCAAGACCGGCTGCAAGGTGGAGGTGGGAGCCTCGGGCGAGGCCCTGACATTCTCTGTCCGCGCGGCCCGCAGGCGCAGTCCGGCGCAGGGGACCGGCACCAGGGCGGCTAAGGCGAAAAAGGAAGAAACGTCCGTGGTATCGCCGTAAACAACTATTTGCGGGACCGGCACCAAGTTGTGCTGGCCAACCGTGAAAATTTGTTGTATAATTTTAGAATAACAGACCGGACGGCGGGAACCTGTTTTTTCATCGGATGTCTGAACTGTTATATTTTAAAAGCAACCAGGTTTAAGTACAAGAGCAGGAGGATAAGAAAGATGCCGGTCATTGAAGAATTAATCCGTGCGGAGCAGGATGGCACCATCAGTTTTGGCAATTATACATTGGGAGCAAAGGCGAAGAAGTCTGATTTTGAATACAAGGGCGACCTGTACAAGGTGAAGACTTTCAGTGAGATTACCAAGTTGGAGCGCAATGACATGTTTGTGTATGAGTCTGTTCCGGGCACGGCGGCAGAGCATTTTAAGGTCACCGACACGGCGGTGGAATTCATGGTGGAAGGCGGCCGGGATGCCCAGATTACGGTACAGCTGGAGAACGACACGGATTACGAAGTCTATGTGGACGATATGGCTGTAGGCAGCATGATGACGAATATGAGCGGCAAACTGAGCGTGAGCGTGGAGCTGGAAGAGGGAAAAGCGGTAAAGGTCAGCGCGGTGAAACGCCAGTAAATCCCTGAAGGGCTTATCAGTCAAAGGGCCGGAACGATTCTGTTCCGGCCTTTGCGTATACTTGATTTAAAGGAGAGAACAGCAGCATGGCAAAAGCGAGAACAACAGCGTTTTTCTGCAGTGAGTGCGGGTACGAGTCCAGCAAGTGGATGGGGCAGTGCCCGGCCTGCAAGGCATGGAACACCATGGTGGAGGAACCCATCGCAAAGTCCTCCCCCTCCGGGGCGGCCTCGTCCCTGGGCGCGGGCAGGCGGAGTCTGGCTCCGGCGGTGAAGCCCGCGTTGCTGTCCGAGATCGATTTGCAGGAGCAAGACCGGATTTCCACCGGCTTTAAGGAGCTGGACCGGGTGCTGGGGGACGGTATTGTGAACGGTTCCCTGGTGCTGGTGGGCGGCGATCCCGGCATCGGCAAATCCACGCTGCTTTTGCAGGTGTGCCGCCATTTGGCGGGCGCGGAGCACCGGGTGCTGTACATATCGGGCGAGGAGTCCTTAAAACAGATTAAGATGCGCGCCAACCGTATCGGCCAGGTGCAGGGCGACCTGCGTTTCCTCTGCGAGACCAATCTGGACCGCATCGACCGGACCATCGAGGCGGAGAAGCCGGAGATCGTGGTCATCGACTCCATCCAGACCATGTACCGGGAGGAGGTGTCCTCCGCGCCCGGCAGCGTCAGCCAGGTCCGGGAGTCCACCAGCATGCTGATGCAGACCGCCAAGACTCAGGGCATCGCTATTTTCGTGGTGGGACACGTGACCAAGGAAGGCGTGGTGGCCGGACCCAGGGTGCTGGAGCACATGGTGGACACGGTGCTTTATTTCGAGGGGGACCGCAACGCCTCCTACCGGATTCTGCGCAGCGTCAAGAACCGTTTTGGCTCCACCAATGAGATCGGCGTGTTTGAGATGGCGGAGCAGGGCCTGGTGGAGGTGGAAAATCCCTCGGAGTTTATGTTGAACGGCAGGCCTGAGGAAGCCAGCGGCGCGGTGGTGGCCTGTTCCCTGGAGGGCACCAGGCCCATTCTGCTGGAGGTTCAGGCTCTGGTGGCGGAGACCAGTTTCGGAATGCCAAGGCGCACGGCGGCGGGCACGGATTACAACCGGGTGAACCTGCTGATGGCTGTGCTGGAGAAGCGGTGCCGCTACGATCTGGGGCGGCTGGACGCCTACGTGAACATCGCGGGCGGCATGAAGATGAACGAGCCGGCCCTGGATCTGGCCATTGTGATGGCGCTGATGTCCAGCTACAAGGACCGGCCGGTGGACCCGAGAATGCTGATCTTCGGCGAGGTGGGATTATCCGGCGAGGTCCGGGCCGTATCCCAGGCGGAACAGCGGGTCCGGGAGGCCGCCAAGCTGGGCTTCACCGCCTGCATCCTTCCACAGGTATGCCTGGAGAAGATGAAACCGGTGGAGGGGATCAAGCTCCATGGGGTGAGGAATGTGCGGGAGGCCATTGGGCTGTTGTAACGGGGGAAGGAAGCGTAAATTTCTCCCTCTGTGAAAATGTTGCAGTTATTGTTTGAACAAATAAAACAAATAAAAAAATTGGATAATTTTGTTGACAAGCCCAAAAGGATGTGGTATTATAATTTAGCGCGCTGAGATACAGCGCACTGAAGGGGAATAGTTCAATGGTAGAGCAGCGGTCTCCAAAACCGTAGATGGGGGTTCGAGCCCCTCTTCCCCTGCTGACTATTTGAAAGAATAGCCCAACCCGAAGGAAGTCCAGAAAGCCTTGTTTAGAGGTTTGCTGGATTTTTCTTTTTATTGCGGTAAAAGCCGGGGACACCGGATAGGCCGCGGGGATGACTGGAGATGAGGTAATGTATGGGGGATATTTTTGCAGACAAGCCAGTTTCGATCAACGGGATATTTCTCGGCATGGATTCCGATCATGTGATCCTGTATCAGGCGCGGGAAGGGCGAGCCTTTTTTAAGTCCGCCAGCTATACAGGGGAGATACAGGAGATCTTAAGCGTGCCTTCCGATCTGCTGCCATCCTTCTTTTGGACAAAGAACTATGCCGGAAATGGGATGATTGGTTTTTTGACAAAAGAGGATGAATTTCATTAATGGATCAGTCGGGAAATATTAGGCGCTCCGTTTCTCTGCCTATTTTCTATGCGTATCACAATGTGGGCGTTGCACAGAACTATATTTATTTTATTCAACCGATTGTAAACACAAGATTCCCGGCAGAGGTAATACTATTTGATTTCAATTTAAATGAAATTGGCAGATATGATGTGGACTCCAACCGGATTAATTATGAGGTGTGGTTTGATTCCCATAATAAACATTTTTACGTGCTGGGCAATGGAATCGTAACCCGGGTCAATATAATGGACGGACAAAAGCGTATCGATCCGATCCCCTTTGATAAAATAGAGATTAGCTCATGGGGAGTATTGCCAAATGATATGCTGTATTTTGTCAAGAAAGAGCGGGAACTGTTTTTTCTGGATCTACAAGAAAATATGGAATGTGTCCTGAGACATAAGATAAAAGGGTACTGTTTAAAATTAGTCCCGTTAAAGAATGGAAATGTACTGCTGGTTTCATTGAACAATCGAAAAAAAGAGCAGGTGATCCTTCAGGTAATCTGCTTTGATAAACAGGTGCCGGTTCACTGAGGCGCTGCGTAGCCGCCCGATGTGCCCATGAAGCGAAAGGAGCTGTCTGATATGCCACTGGTCTCACTGATAATTCCCGCGTACAATGCCGAAAAATATCTCCGCCGCTGTCTCAACAGCGCCATGGAGCAGACTTTTCGGGATATGGAGATAATCGTTATCAACGACGGAAGCACGGATACCACCCTCCAGATCTGCCGGGAGTACGAGCAGATGGACGAGCGGTTCCACGTCATTGACAAGGCCAACACCGGGGTCTCGGACAGCCGGAATCAGGCCATCCGAATGGCGGCGGGGAAATATTTGCAGTTCATGGACAGCGACGACTGGCTGACCCGGGACGCCACGGAAAGTTTGGTTTACGCCGCTGAGAAATATGACTGTGATATGGTGATAGCGGACTTTTACCGGGTGGACGGCGCGGTGTTCACGGAGAAGCAGCACATCCGAAAGCGGGGGCTGCTGACCAGGCAGGAGTACGCGGAGAACATGATGCGGGATCCGGCGGACTTCTACTATGGCGTGCTCTGGAACAAGCTGTACCGGCGCAGAATCATCGAGGAACAACAGCTCGAGATGGACCGGGATCTCAGGTGGTGCGAGGATTTTCTGTTCAATCTGAGCTTTATCCGCCACGCGGAGCGTTTCACCGCCATCCAGATTCCCATTTACTACTACATGAAACGCAAGGGAAGCCTGGTCAGCACGGACTGGAAAAAAGCCAACGCGGTGAAGCTTAAGTTCCAGCTCCTGAAAACCTACAAGGAGCTGTATCAGAGCATGGATCTGTACGAGGAGAACAAGCTTCAGATCAATGCCTTTGTACTGGCCATTGCGAAGGACGGGGGAGTGGCTGCACCCATGAGCAGGCGGCGCCAGAAGCTGGATTCCAGGGATTATATCGAGGATGAGCTGCCCGCCGGTTATGAGCGGATGCACAATCCACTGGAACCTGTGTACGATGAAAATTCCCGTATCCTGATTCTGGGAAGCTTTCCCTCTGCGCGCAGCCGGGAAAATGGTTTCCACTACGGAGATCCGAAAAACCGCTTCTGGAAGCTGTTGGCCAGGCTGTTTGGAGAGCCGGTTCCGGCGGATACCGCTGCGCGAAAGGCCCTGCTGCTGCGCCGCGGTATCGCCCTGTGGGATGTGGTGGCGGTTTGCGACATCAAGGGCTCCAGCGAACAGAGCATCCGCAACGTGGTGCCTGCGGACATCAACCGCATTCTGCGCGCCGCCGAGATTCAGACCGTGATTGCCAACGGGGATACGGCCTACCGGCTCTACCAGAAATACTGCCGTGAGTACACCGGCAGGGAGGCGGTGAAGTGCCCCTCTACCAGCCCGTCCAACGCCATTTTTACCCTGGAGCGGCTGGCGGACCGGTGGGTGGAAGCGGTGGAGCCGGAGCTTTGGATCGCCGGGGCTGAAAACTCCTCCCAGGGTTCCATCAGGCAAAGCCCTGAATGATCTCACACAGAGTTTGCTCAGGAGCCGACAATTTCCGGCCCCGTTGGTACAGCATGACCACATGGCGCTCCAGGGGAGGATTCCCGATCTGGTAGTAGTGGGGAGCCGCCTGAAAGGACAGGAACTTCAGGCATATCTCAGGAACGATGGTGAGGCCGAATCCGGCGGCTGCCAGCCGGAAGGCTGTTTCCACGTTCTTTACCTCGTAAATGACCTTGGGGGAGAGCTCGTAGATTTCAAATATTTTTCGCATAAACTGCCCGATTCCCTGATGCTCCGTCAGAATAATAAACTGTTCATTTGATAATTTATGCATATCGTCCCTCCCAAGCGTCTGAACTGCCTGGGAGGGATTTTTGCCGAATATCTCGCGGATTGGGTAGCTGGGCGGAAAGACCAGGAGAAGGCGTTCTTTTTTGATGGAGGTGTGGTCCAGATTCCGGGGAATGTCCGGCGAGGTATAGAGTGCAAAGTCAAAGAGGCCGTTCTCCACGTACTCCACCATGGTTTTATTGCTGCACTCTGTGAAATTGATGCGGATATGGGGGTACAGATCCTGAAAGCGCCGGAATACATCGGGCATCAGATAGGAGCAGTGGGTGCTGCCGATTCCCAGGCTGATGGTTCCCGAGCTGTGCTCGCTGATATCGGTAAGACCAGCGTACATCTGTTGTTCCGCGTGCAAAACGGTTTTGATATAGTCGATGTAGCATTTGCCTGCGGCGGTGACGGAAAGCGGCATGTGGTTCCGGTCGAACAGACGGACCCCCAAGTCGCGCTCAATGGTGGACACGACCTTGCTCAGATAGGGCTGGGAGATAAAAAGCGCGTCCGCCGCCTTTGAAAAGCTTTGATATTCTGCTACGGCCAAGATGTATTTATATTTATCATGATCCATATTCTCCCCCTCGTTCTGTTATGTCTAATTGGTTATAATTCCTATGAAAATCCCACCATGGACACAATACAATAACTGCTATAATATAATTGTAGACGATTTATTCCGGACGTCAAGACAAAAATCATAGGCGCGTATGATAAACAGGTTAAGAGTTATAGCTTAGGAGAAATAGAAGTGCAAATTGCAGAATATCACAAAAAAATAACTTCTCTGGGAAGCCGGGACATCACGGTGAGAGTTATGACGCCGGACGGTTACGAGAGCGGCGCAAAGCGTTACCCGGTGGTGTACATCAACGACGGGCAGGATGTGTTCCGGGATGAGGACATTCTGTGGGGGGAGTGCAGCATGGACTATGAAAATTACTACAGGTCCTATGGCAGGTTCCTGCCCGACATTATTATTGTGGCGCTGGTGTGCCCGCGGGACCGGGAGGAGCGCACTGCGCTCTATTCACCGTTTACCTGTAAGCCGGAGAAGGGGGGCGCAATGATCCGGGGACAGGGTGTGGAGTATCTGAAATGGATCGCCGAAGAGCTGAAACCATGGATCGACGGGGCTTACCGGACACGGTCCGGGCGGGAGGATACCGGGATCATGGGGTACAGCACGGGCGGGCTGTTTGCACTCTGTGCAGGGCTTTTAAGGCCGGATATTTTTACAAGAGTTGCAGCGCTCAGCAGTTCGGTCTATCTCTGGCTGGATCAGTTTCAGGAGCTATTGGACACAGCGTCCTTTGGCCACTTAAAGCGCATTTATATGGATGTGGGAACCAATGAATTCGGGCGCTTTACCACAAAGGAAGAGTTTCTGGAGGGAGCGGAGCTGATCTACCGAACCTACCTGCAAAAAGGGGTAAGTGCAGACTGCATCAAGTACAATCTTTACCCCGGAGCCACCCACTCACAGTTGGAGTGGAAGCTGCGTTTTCCGGATGCGCTGCGCTGGATTTTTATGGATTGTTAGAGGGGTTGTTTTTTCACTGAAGAAATGAGGAGGGGTACAATGGATTACAGTATTTTAAGCGTGATCGGCATCGTTTTCAGCATTGCCATGATGGGAATACTTGTTTACAAAGGACTTAACACCGGAGTCGCCACGGTTATAAGCACCTGCGCGGTTGCGCTGTGCAGCGGAATTCCCGTGGCCACGGCGTTGACGGATTATTACGTTTCCGGGTTTGCAGGCGCGATCCAGAGCTTTCTGTTTATGTTTGCGCTGGGAGCGCTGTTCGGCGGCCTGATGGACCGCTCCGGCGCGGCCGACAAGTTCGCCCGCTGTATCATGCAGTACATACACGGAAAATGGTCCCTTTATGTTTGTATGATTGTGAATTTGCTGCTGGTCTGGGGCGGCGTAAACTGTTTTATCATCTGTTTTACGGTACTGCCCATTTATTTGTCCATTTTCCGCGAGCTGAATATACCGCGCAAATTGCTGCCGGTGTCCATCTGGGCCGGTTCGGCCGGCTTTGTGTCCTGCTCGCTGCCGGGGGTGCCGTCCACCATCAATATGATTCCGGCGCAGATCCTGGGCACGGACCTGTTCGCCGGTTTGGATATCTGTATTGTCACCAGCCTGGCATCCGTTGCGTTCATCTACTTTTATTTTGAGTATCTGCTGAAAAAGGCCAGGAGAAAGCAGGAAGGTTATGTGGAGACGGAAAAGGACAGAAAACGGATGGAGGAGGAGCAGTCCCGCAAGACCAATACCATGCCTCTGCCCATGGCGGTGACGCCGATGATTTTCCTCTTTGTGACGTTGAATTTCCTGAAATGGAATCTGGTCTATGCAATGGGGGCCAGCTGTATTCTGGCGCTGGTCATGTTCTGGAACTATATTCTGGACAAGATCAACAGCATCAGCAGCGGGTGGAGCGGTGTTTCCGTGATTTTGAGCGTTGGAGCCTGTATGGCCTTTGGAGCCGTTATTAAAAATACGGTGGGATTTCAGATGGTGCTGGATTGGGTGCTCAATTTTGATATCAACCCGCTGATTACCCTGGGGATTTCCTCCAATGTTCTGGCGGCGGCCATGGCCTCCGGCACGGGGGCGGTGGCGACGGCCACGGAGATGGTGGGCATGCGCTATGTGGCCATGGGGGTGAACCCCAATCTGGTGCACCGGATTATCGCCATCGCCTCCCAGGGACTGGACACGCTGCCCCACAACGGCGGAGTGATCACCTATCTGGGAGCCTGCGATTGCAGCTATAAGGAGAGCTACGGTCCGATTTTCGTCATATCTCTGTTATGGCCGCTTGTGCTGACGGTGATTGCCATTGTCATGGGCATGATGTTCTATTAGGGCGGGAAGGAGCAAAATGGAAATGAGGATGGAGGATTTCGGGCTTTCGCCCAAAACGGTTTTACGTTTTTTGGCAGCTACACAAGATATGAAATCGCTGTACAGCCTGACGGTGGTGAAGGACGGAAAGACGTTGCTGGACCGGTATTTCAAACCCTTTCACCGGGAGCTTTACCGGGATCTCTATTCGGTGTCCAAGAGCGTGGTGTCCCTGGCGGTAGGCGTTGCCGTGGATCAGGGAAAGCTGCGCCTGGAGGATCGTCCGGCGGATTTCTTTGCGGAGGAGCTACCGGAGGAGTATGACCCGAGCGTGAAGGATATCACGGTCCGCAATCTGTTAAACATGTCCGCCAGCTCCGCTTATACCAGCAATACCTTCAGGGGGAAGGACTGTAACTGGAGAACGCTTTACCTGGGTCTGCCGCTGCCGGATGACCCGGGAAAGGCGTTCCACTATGACACAGGCGCGCCGTATATGCTGGCCTGTATGGTGTCAAAAGCCATGGGACAGCCCTGCGGACAGGTTCTTAAGTCGTATGTGTTCGAACCCATGGGGATCAAGGACTGCGTCTGGTCCACTGACCCGGAGGGAAATATCACCGGGGGATGGGACTGCTTTATGCGGGCCGGCGATTATGTCAGACTGGGACAGCTGATTCTCAATCTGGGAAGCTGGAACGGGGAGCAGTTGATCTCCCGGGAATACATGAGCGAAGCGGTGTCGGAGCTGATTCCAACCCTGGATGATCCCGGAGTTGGGTGGTGTTACGGTTATGGATTTTTGTTCTGGAGATGGCCCGACGATACCTTTGGCTGTTTTGGGGCCTTTGGGCAGCTGATAATCTGTTCTCCCCGGAAAAACCTGTATGTGGCTACCACTGCCGGGCTGTCCATTGAGGACAACCGCAGGCTGGCGCTGGCGGTAATTGAAACGTTGGTGGGGGAAGTCCAGAGGCAGCCGTTAAAACGGGATGACCTGGCTTACAGGCAGCTTTGTGAAGCCCTGGAGAGCAGGGATATGGAATATCCGCGGGGGGAGAGCCGGATGGAAGCGGTGGAACGCGGCGGATTTGATAGTTTGTGGCGTTTTCCGGACAATGACAGCGGAATTGAAGCGCTCAGCTTTAAACGTTTGGACGACCGCACAATCCAGGTGAAAATGGGCTGGCACGGCCGGGATGTGCAATTCAGAGCGGGTTATCAGATGTGGACGGAGGAAAAGCTGGATCTGGGTCATGAAATTTTGCAGGACCACGCGTTCGCCTACGCCTGGACGTCCGGCAATACCCTGGTGATGCGACACTATCTGTTGAATACGGCTTATGTCAAAACATACAAGTTGTCGTTTGAGGGCGGAAAGGTCCGCCTCGCCATCGCCCAAAATGTGGTGATTCCAGGCGCGGAGGCGGGGGTGGAGGTGGAATCGCGGTAAAGGCGCCTGAAAGAACACAATCGGAGTCGGACCGATAAAGCGGAAATTTCTCCTTTTTGAGGATTTTTAGAGATAGGGCTGGTAGACTTAGAGTCAGAAAACAGTTAATCACAGAAAAGGAGATTTGCTATGAGACAGATTCGATTGATTCTAATGACTGCCGCAGCGCTGATGCTTGCAAGCGCGATTCCCGGTTACGCCGCGCCCTCCCAGGGCGTTGTGATGGTGAAAGGCTCCGGTGCGGAGGAGTATTCTGCCCTCCCAAACGCCGATACCCTGAAACAGGATGTGGGCTTTGTGCCCAGGCTGGCAGAGACGCTGGCGGGAGACTTCCGGTTTGAAAGCGGTTCCGCCACGGAGTCCTATGATCTGGATTCCAAGGGAAATCCGGTCAACCGCAGAAAAGGCCTGAACTTCCGGTATGCCAAAGTCCTAAACGGCGTCACGAAAACGGTAAGTCTTTCGGTGGAGCCCTCGGCCACACTGACGGGGACGGAGAATTCCACGGTTGTCACATACGGCGACATTACCCTGTATTGCAGCGACATGCAGGGGAATTCCGTAGCCTGGGTTCAGGAGGAAAACATCTACATTCTGCTGGATATCAATCAGAAGGTGACCATCGATGAACTGACCGCCATGGCCAAGGGACTGATCGATATTAAGACAGATTCTGCGGAATAAAAACATAGCGTTCTCTTCCTATTCTACAACGTACAGAATTTAGAACTTGCCGTTTTGCCCGAGTCCAGTTATAATAAGGAAACGTATTCCTTATCATCAGCCTGCCGGCTAATGACAAAGTATAATAAGGAAACGTATTCCTTATCATCAATAAGGAAACACATCACATAGCAAAGCTTATGATTGACAACAGGAGAGCCAATGAAAGAGTACATGAACGAACCGGTTGATTTCAGTTGGAGCGACGCGGATATTGTGGAAGCGTATTCCGGAAATTCGGAGGACAAACGGTCCATTAAGCGGATGTTCTGTCTGACCACAAAAGAGCTGAACCGGATCCTTAGAGAGGCCGGGGTGGAATAGGAGGACGGTATGATTGAGTATTGTAATGGGGATATTCTGGATTCAGGAGCGGATCTGATCTGCCACCAGGTGAACTGCCAGGGGGCATTTGGCCGCGGCATGGCCGGGGCGATCCGGCAGAGGTTCCCGGAGGTTGAGAAAACCTACAAAAAGATGACCAGGCAGTGGGTGGAGAAGGAGAACGGAGACACCTCCAAGCTGCTGGGCCGGGTCAGCGCCCAGCCGGTGGAGCAGGACGGCCGGTGGTTTCTGATCGCCAACTTATACGGCCAGGACGATTACGGCAAAAAGGGACTTTACACGGATTACGCGGCCCTGGAGCAGGCCATGACGGAGATCCGCGGTTTTCTGGACGTGCGGGAAAAACACGAGACCGTGGCGTTTCCCTATAAGATCGGCTGCGGGAGCGCAGGCGGGGACTGGGAGATCGTGGAGGAGATGATCCGCCGGGTATTTGGGGACTACGACGGAACGGTGCAGATCTGGAAGCTGGAGGAACAGACTGGCAGAACAGCCCGCTAGAATGCCGCTAAAATCCGGGTCAACCGGTTGAAAACGGCAGACAATGTGGTATGATTGCAGATGGAAGTCAAGACTTGCGCCGGGAGCAGAAAGCTCTGCGGGCGTACAGGCATACGGAATTTGACTCAGGCGGTTTGGCGCGATGCCAGGCCGCCTGATTGAATGTGGAAATGAAAAGAGAAGGAGTGAACGTTCCTTGGCAAGTCAAGCGCTGCGGTCCTTTGCGGGCCGCGCAAAACTGGCGTTTACGGATGCAGCGCCGGTGATTCTGTTTTTTCTGATTGCATTTTATTCGATTCTCTGGCTGTTTGGGGTGAAGTACATCATTGTGGTGTCGGTTCTGGCCACCCTGTTCAAGGTGCGGTGCCGGAAGCGGCAGACAATGGCCAAACTGCTCTCAATGGCCGCGGTGCAGCTGTCGCTGGCCGTGCTGGCATTTTTTGCGGGCCACTGGCTGATCCTGTGTGTGATTCTCAATATTCTGGTTCCGTTTCTTTTGGTGTTCCTGCAATCCACTCAATTCAATCAGAAAGGTTATTTCACCAGCGCCATGGGCTTTGTGTTTTTCCAGCTGAATCCGGTGTCTGTTTCGGAGTTCGGACGTTTTCTCTGCGCTATGACCTACGGCCTGCTGCTATTGGCCGGGGCGCTTCTCATCTACTCCCGCGGCAGGGAGCGGGATGTGGATTACGGGCTGGAACGGCGGGGCCTGGAGGTTCTGGCGGGACATCTTTCAGCCTGGGCGGCGGGGGAGGAAAATGCGGAGGCCGGGGAGTTGCTCTCCATCCAGCGTGCGCTCTGCAAACAGGTGGAGCAGAGCCGGGGGATTTCCTATGCGGTAAAACGGGAGGGGCAGATCCACTATATGGCGGCGCTGCTGTTTCAGCGCTCCGCCTATTTTCTTATGGTTCTGAGGGAGAAAGGGATTGGGGAGGAGGAGAAGCGTTTTCTTCTGCGGTTATGCGCTTTTTTGCGGGAGTTCAACAGGTGTTGGCCCGGCACAGGCACAAAGGCCGGAGAGGATGGGGAGGGGAGCGGTTCCCGGGCGCTGCGCGAACACGGGGAGGAGCTGGCCCGGGAGGCGGGGATGCGGGAGGATGGAATCGGCCGCTTTGGGGAGCAGACGGTTTCCCTGCTGCTCACCCTTTTAAGCCGCCTGGAGCAGAGAGATTTCCCGAATGCAGCCGTAAGAAGGCGGTCCGGGGAAACGGGCCGGTCTTTGTCCTGGATTCTCCGCAGGTTCCGGCCGGATACCTTTGAGATGCGTTTTTCCCTGCGCCTCAGCTCCGTGTTGACCCTGGGCTTTCTGTTCAGCCGCCTTTCCGGCTGTAATCACGCTTACTGGTTTGTGCTCAACGCATTTCTTTTGCTGCAGCCCATGTACGAGGACAGCGCCTTCCGCCTGAAAAACCGCTTTATCGGCACTGTGGCGGGCTGCACGCTGCTGTATTTTGCGCTGCCGCTGTTTCCGGGAGTGCAGGGGCATTTCGCCCTGGCCTCCGTGATCGTGGCCTTTATGTACTGCACCCTGCCAGGGACCTGGCAGCAGGCCGTATTTTCCACCGCCTTCTCCATTACCCTGGCCTCGCTGGCCATGCAGGAGACCATGGCCATGGAGCTGCGGCTTGTTTATGTGGGACTGGCTACCGTGTTTGTTTTGGCGGTGAACCGGTTTTTCTTTCCCACCAGCATGAGGGGGCAGTTCCAGGACAATATCAGGGCGCTGTTTCACATGCAGCACTCCTATTTGAGGATTTTTGTGGCCAGCCTGCACGTGCCCCTTGACTACGGGGCGGTTCGGGACGGCCTGGTCCGTTTCCAGCTGATCTACGAGCAGGTTGAGGAATATCTCCAGGCGCATCTCCCGGCGCCGGAGCAGGCGGATTACAGGCGGCTTCTGGAGCTGTTCTGGAAAATGTCCAGCGAGATGGAGCAGATTCTGTTTCTTACGGCGGCGCGAAAACGGGAGATTGGGGACACGGCGGCGCTGGAGCATTTTTCTTCCCTGTGCAGCTATGTGATCCAGGAGGCCGGAAATATGGTCTGCGTCAGGATGAGGCAGGAGCCGGTCACGGCCCGGGCGGTGCCGGTGTCGGCGCAGGTGGAGGGAGCTCCCTACCTGAGCGTGCTGCTGAAAAAGTATTCCCAGGACGTCTCGGCGCTGTACCGGCTTGCACTGAATCACAAAAAGTAATCATACATAGCCCTTATGCCGCATATATTATTGTGCTGGCAATTTTAAGGTTTGCCGGAAACGGATGAGGGAGTGAGGGTTATGACACATTTGGAACTGGTGGCAAAGATCGGGAACGACTCGCTGGACGTGGCGAAAATGTATCTGAAAGGGCAGCTGACCGTGGGAGAGCTGACCAATATTCTGGGAAAGGACCGGACCAGGCTGATCCAGCAGTTTGCGGGCGACAGGGGAGCTGAAAACGGGGGAGGCAGATTAAAAGATTGTTAAAATTATGTTGATTTAATTGGCGCTCAATTTTATAATAGTCCTTATACGAGCCGCTGCTCAGGGGAGCTTGTCCGTACAATGCGGACATTTTGCGGGCTGAGGAAAGGACAGTGAAATATGGAGCTGAAATGTGGGGCCGTGATCCTGGCCGGAGGCAGGGGATCGCGGTTTGGAGGCGTGAACAAGGCGGAGCTTTCTTATTTGGGGAAAAGCTTTTGCGGCCGGATCAGGGAAGAATTTGACAGACTGGGGATGGACTGCTTTTTTTCCGCGGGGGCCTATCCGCCGCCTGAGGAATCCGGGTTAAAGGTGATCCCTGACCTGCCCGTGGAGGGAGAGGAGGGGCCCATCGGTCCCATGGGCGGAATTCTGTCCTGTTTTGAGCAGACCCAGTGCGATCTGCTGTTTTTTGTGTCCTGCGACATGCCGCTGTTTCACCGGCGGATGGCGGCGCGGCTGCTGGAACTGTGGACGCCGGGAACGGACGCCCTGGTTTGGCGGACCAGAAGCGGAAGGCTTCAGCCGCTTTGCGGGCTGTACGCCCGCTCCTGCCTGCCTGCGTTGAGAGAATGCGCGGAGCAGAGAGATTACCGCCTGATGCATTTTCTGGGGAAAATTTCCTGCGCTCAGGTGGAAACCTCCGCTGAACAGATTCCGGACTTCTGGTTCTGCAACGTGAATTCAAAGGAGACATACGGGGCGCTGTCTGGATTCCGGCCGCCGGTGCTGGCGGTCAGCGGAACCAAGAATACGGGAAAGACCACTCTCTTAGAGCGTTTGGTGGTTTCTCTCACAAGCCGGGGCCTGCGGGTGGCGGTGGTCAAGCACGACGGCCACGATTTCGAGGCCGATGTGCCGGGCACGGACAGCCGCCGAATGCAGGAGGCCGGAGCCTACGGAACCGTGGTCTATTCGGACAAGCGGTATCTGGCGGTGAAGGAAGAGCCGGGGCTTTGCGCCGCAGACTTTCTAAACCTGTTTCCCGAGGCGGATCTGATTCTCCTGGAAGGGCAGAAATATTCCGCTTACCCCAAGCTGGAGCTGCTGCGACGGGACGTGAGTGCTGCTCCGGTCTGTCCGCAGGAGACGGTGCTGGCCTATGTGACGGACCTGACGGATGGACAGGGATGTCCGGTCGTGGAAGGGGCGGAGGTCCCTGTCTTTTACTTTGACCAGTTGGAGCGCATCACGGCCCTTGTTGTGGACTTTATGGACGGCGAAGCCCGCAGGGGAGGGCTGGAATTATGACGTGTTCGGAAGCAATCCGGCAGTCCGCAGTGCTTGGCAGCGCCTCCGCTTCCGGCCGGGAGGAGCTGGCAGCCTTTGGCTGCCTGAAGAAGTATGGGAGGGGAGAGCACATTTTCCGGGACAAGGAGGAGACGTCCGCCCTGTATTTCCTGGTGGAGGGCATGGCCTCCCTCTACAAGATCAATTCCCTGGGCGAGAAGAAGGTGATCTTCGCCTACGGGCCGGGGAATCTGCTGAACGAGGAGATGCTTCAGAATCTCCCGGCCTCGGTGAGCTGCGAGGCCAAGGAGAATTCCCTGGTGTTCATGATCCCCAGGGAACGGCTCTGGACCGTGATGGAGCGGGACCCGGCCCTGACCCGGGCGGTGGTGCAGTCCATGGCTCTAAAAATCCGCCGCCTGTACCGCCAGCTGAAAAATACCACCAACGCCTTAAGCGGCGAGAAGCGCCTGGCCGCCAAGCTCTTTAAGCTGGGCCGGGATTACGGCGTGGAGACGGAAAAGGGCACGTTGATCGATATGAACTTAAGCATCACCTATCTGGCGGATATGCTGGGCTCCAAGCGGGAGACGGTGTCGCGGCAGGCAAAAAAGCTTACCGAGCTTCAGCTGATTTCTATGGAAAAGAACCATGTCAGCATCCCGGATATGGAAAAACTTCGAGAATATTTTAAGCAGCCGTGATGAAAATCACGGCATTTTTTGTGCGTTTCTGCTATAGTTAAAATATTAACATGGAAGGTAACAGTTCAGGACGGCGGGGAAATTGGTACAGAAAGCAGCGTCAAGCTTGCTTGTGAGCTGCTTTCTGCACCAATTTCCACATCGGATGTCCTGAACAGTTACTATGAAAGGAGAAACGTCTACATGGGATACCAGTTGCAGATTGAGGATATGAAGCAGTTGTTCGGCCGGTGGAAAGCGGACTACATCCTGCTCGGCCCCCGGCGCATGGCGGGGGAGGGCATGTACTCGGACACGGACGTAATACGCTACGGCGAGCTGGAGAATTGGGAGGATTTGGAATGGGAACAGCGCTCCCACTACTCCTTCAAGGAGGCGGTGCTTCCCATCACCCAGATTTTATTTTACTTTACCGAGGAAACGGTGACCGAGGCCCAGCCGGAGCGGCGCAAACCGGCTCTGATTTTCCTTCGAAGCTGCGATATCCACGCCATCAAGCGGCTGGATGAAATCTATCTGCGCAACCGCTTTGAGGACAAATACTACAGGCGTCTGCGGGACAATGTTAAGCTGGTGCTCATGGGTTGTCCTTTGTCCTGCGACAGCGGTTTTTGCGTATCCATGGGGACCAACCGGACGGAGGACTACGACGCGGCCGTGAGACCCGGGGCGGAGGGTGTGCGAATCGCCAGCAAGTGGGCAGAGCTGGACCGGGAGCTGGAGCGCCTGGGAGCGGCGGTGGAGTTCCGGCCGGACTTCCCGGAGGAGAACGCCGTGAAGGTGGAGATCCCGGAACGCCTGGACAATTCGGTGATCCAGGCGCCGCTCTGGAAGGAGTACGACAGCCGCTGTGTGGGCTGCGGCCGCTGTAATTTCGTCTGTCCCACCTGCACCTGCTTTACCATGCAGGACATTTACTACACGGACAACGGCCGGGCGGGAGAGCGGCGCAGAGTCCACGCCTCCTGTATGGTGGACGGCTACACCGACGTGGCCGGGGGCGGTTGCTACCGGAAGGCCAACGGGGAGCGGATGCGCTTTAAGGTGCTCCATAAGATTTCGGATTTCAAGAAACAGTTCGGGGATCAGATGTGCGTGGGCTGCGGACGCTGCGACGACATCTGTCCGGAATACATATCGTTTTCCGCCTGCGTGAACCGGGTGGCAGCACTGGCAAAGGAGGAGAACCGACATGAGTCGTAATGAATACATGCCCTTTTTATCCAAAATTGTGAAGGTCAGAAAGCACACCGAGATCGAGTACACCTTCACCATGACCTATGAGGGGGAGGTAAAGCCCGGCCAGTTCTTCGAGGTGTCCATCCCCAAATTCGGCGAAGCCCCTATTTCCGTCAGCGGCATCGGGGACGGGACCGTGGACCTGACCATCCGCCGGGTGGGCAAGGTGACCAATGAGATTTTCGAGCGCTATGAGGGTGACAGCCTGTTTATGCGGGGACCCTACGGCAACGGGTTCGACTATGAGGACTACCGCGGCGGCGAGCTGGTGGTGGTGGCCGGGGGTACCGGGGTTTCGCCGGTCCGGGGCGTGATCCGGTATTTTGCAGACCATCCCGAGGAGCGGGGGAACATGACATTGATCGCAGGCTTTAAGAGTCCGGAGGATGTGCTGTTCAGGGACGATTTCGCGGATTGGGCCGGGAAAATGAACCTGGTGCTCACCGTGGACGGCGCCGGGGAGGGCTACACCGGAAACGTGGGGCTGGTGACCAGGTACATCCCGGAACTTAAGCTTCAGGACGTGGGGACCGCCAAAGCCATTGTGGTGGGGCCTCCCGCCATGATGCGCTTTTCCGTGAAGGCCCTTTTGGAGCGGGGGATTTTGGAGGAAAACATCTGGGTCTCCTATGAGCGGAAGATGTGCTGCGGCATCGGCAAATGCGGGCACTGCCGCATCGGCGACAAATACGTCTGCGCGGACGGTCCGGTATTCCCCTACACCGTGGGCAGAGAACTGGTAGATTAGGAGGCGTGAGAGAATGGATGTCAATACAAAGAAGCTGAAGAAAAATGCGTTCCGCGTCACAAAGGAGCGGGGCCTCACCGCCTCCCGGGTCCGGGTGCCGGGCGGTCATCTGGACGCAAAGTACCTGTCCATGATCCAGGAGATCGCCGAGACCTACGGGGACGGCTCCGTGCACATGACCGTGCGCCAGGGCTTTGAGATTCCCGGAATCCGCTACGAGGACATGGATAAGGTCAACGAGCTGCTGCAGCCCATCATCGAGGGGCTTAAGATCAACCAGCCGGAGCCGGGAAAGGGGTATTCCTCCTCGGGCACCCGGAACATTTCCGCCTGCGTGGGCAATAAGGTCTGTCCCTACGCCTGCTACGACACCAGCGAGTTCGCGTTTAAGATCGAGAAGGCCATATTTCCCGACGATCTGCACGTGAAGGTGGCGCTGACCGGCTGCCCCAACGACTGCGCCAAGGTGCGCATGCACGATTTCGGAATCATGGGCATGACCGAGCCGCAGTACCGGGCCGAGCGCTGTGTCAGCTGCGGGGCCTGCGAGAAAGCTTGTAAAAGGAAATCCGTGGGCGCACTGTCCATGGTGAATTACCGGATTCAGCGCAATCACGAGAAATGCATCGGCTGCGGCGAGTGCGTGATCCAGTGTCCCACCAGGGCTTGGGTGCGCAGTGATAAAAAGTATTACCGCCTGACGCTCCTCGGAAGGACGGGTAAGAAGAACCCGCGGCTGGGCGAGGACTTCATCAAGTGGGCCGACGAGGAGAGCATTTTAAAGATCATCACCAACACCTACGACTACGTCCGGGAATACATCGACCTAAGCGCCCCTGGGGGCAAGGAACACATCGGTTACATCGTGGACCGGACGGGGTTTGAGGAATTTAAAAAATGGGCGCTGAGAGGTGTAGTGCTCCCGGAGATTGCCGAGGTTTCGGAGCGGATCTACTGGGGCGGCGTCAAATACTGAGAAGGGGGAAATTTAGATGAAACGGGTACAATCGACCTGCAATTACTGCGCCCTGGACTGCAACATGGATTTCTATGTGGAGGACGGGCGCATCGTCAAGGTGCTGCCCACCAAGGGTTATCCGGTCAACGACGGTTTCTGCTGCATCAAGGGCCTGTCCCTGGACAAACAGCAGACCGTGGTCAAGACCTCTCCGCTGCCGAAGATCCGCCAGGCGGACGGCACCATGAAGGAAGTGTCCTGGGACGAGGGCTTTCAACATGTGGCGGATCAGCTCACAGCGCTCCAGGAAAAATACGGCCGGGAGAGCGTGGCGGGCATCAGCACGGGCCAGCTGACCATGGAGGAATTCGCCATTTTCGGCCATGTGATGCGCAATTACCTAAAGACCAACGTGGACGGCAACACCCGCCTCTGCATGGCCACCGCCGTGGTGGCCCACAAGCAGAGCTACGGCTTTGACGCGCCGGGCTATACCTTAAAGGACCTGGAGCTGTCCGACACCATCGTGTTCGTGGGAGCCAACCCGGTGGTGGCCCACCCCATCCTCTGGAGACGGGTGAAGCTGAACCCGGACCCGAATAAGAAGGTCATCGTCATCGATCCCAGGGAGTCCGAGACCGCCATGAACGCGGACTACTGGTATCCGGTGCGCTGGAAGGGCGATCTCTGCCTGTTCTACACCCTGGCAAATGTGCTCATCGAAAAGGGCTGGGTGAATGAGGATTACATCGCGGCCCACACCGAGGGGTACGGGGAATTCAAGGAGTTCGTGAAGGATTTCACATTAGAGAAGGCCCAGGAGACCGCGGGTCTTGCGCCGGAGCAGATTCTGGAGCTTGCCGGGCTGATCCATGAGGGAAAACGGGTGTCCTTCTGGTGGACCATGGGTGTGAACCAGGGCTACGAGGCGGTCCGCACGGCCCAGGCCATCATCAACATCGCGCTGATGACCGGCAATATCGGCCGTCCCGGCACCGGGGCCAACTCCATCACCGGCCAGTGCAACGCCATGGGTTCCCGGGCATATTCCAACACCGCGGTACTCTACGCGGGCGGTGATTTCACCAACCCGGCCCGCAGGACGGCGGTGGCGAACGCCCTGGGCGTGGACGAGAGCGTTCTGGCGGAGAAGCCCACCGCCACCTACAACCAGATCATCGAGGGGATCAACGAGGGCCGGATCAAGGGCCTGTGGATTCTCTGCACCAACCCGCGGCACAGCTGGACCAACAACGAGACCTTTGCGGAGGCGGTTAAAAAGCTGGAGCTGTTCGTGGTTCAGGACATCTACGACACCATCGAGAGCGCGGAGCACTGCACGGTGTTTTTCCCCGTGGTTCCGGGCATCAAGAAGGAGGGCACCTACATCAACCTGGAGCGCCGCCTCTCCGGCATGCGCCCCTGCCTGCCCAGAGGGGAGAACGAGATCAGCGACTACGAGGCCGTTCTGGGAGTCGGAAGGGCTCTGGGAATGGGAGAACTGTTAAAGGGCTGGGAGACGCCGAAGGACTGCTTTGAGCTGATGAAGAAATGCTCCAAGGGTATGCCCGGCGACATCACCGGCGTTACCTGGGAGATGTTGGAAAATTCCCGGGGCGTCCAGTGGCCCTTCCGAGAGGGGGAGACCCTGACCGAGGACCAGCGCCGCCTGTACGAGGACGGAAATTTCTTCACCCCCAGCAAGAAGGCCCAGTTCAAGTTCGAGGCGCCCAGGGAGAATCCCATGCCTCTGACCGAAGAATTCCCCTATTTGCTGAACACCGGCAGAGGCTCGGTGGGGCAGTGGCACACCCAGTCCCGTACCAGGGAAGTCCAGTTTGTGGAGGACGTGTCGGCCAGGGAAGCGTATCTGTATATCAATCCGTTGACGGCACAGGAGAAGGGCATCGGGGAGAACGATTTCCTGCGGGTGCACTCGGCCAACGGCCACAGCGCCGTGTTCCGGGCGCGGATTTCCGGGCATGTGCGGGAACAGGAGCTGTACGCGCCCATTCATTACATCGAGTGCAACAAGCTGACGCCGTCCATTTACGACCCCTATTCCAAGGAGCCGTCCTACAAGGCGACGCCGGTTTGGTTTGAGAAAGCAGAAGGAGGGAACGGTCATGTATCGGATCAAAATTGACAGAAGCCGCTGTATCGGCTGCCTGACCTGTGTGACGGCCTGCGTGGTCAGCCATGAGTCAAACGACGCCAGAAACCGGGTGGTCATCGACAGCGAGGGCAAATGCGCCCCCATTTTCTGCCGCCACTGCGACCGGCCGGAGTGCGTGTACACCTGCATGACCGGGGCCATGCACAAGAACCCGGAGAACGGTTTTGTGGAGTACGACCGGGAGAAATGCGCCAGCTGCTACATGTGCGTCATGGCCTGCCCCTATGGCGTGTTAAAGAGCGACCGCATCGAGCACAAGGAGATCATGAAGTGCGACATGTGCGTGCACCGCAGTTCGGACGGTTCCCCGGCTCCCATGTGCGTGGAAATTTGTCCCATGAAGGCGATTACGATGGAGGAGGTGGAAGCATGAGGTATGTGGTATTGGGCGCCAGCGCGGCCGGAGTGAACGGCGTAAGGCAGCTGAGAAAGCGCTGTCCTGAGGCGGAAATCGTGCTGGTCAGCAAGGATCAGGAGATTTATTCCCGATGCATTCTCCACCACCTGATCGGGAATCTGCGCACCAGGGAGCAGCTCTGCTTCGCGGAGGCGGATTTTGCAAAGCGTTACCGGGTGGACTGGAGAAAGGGCGTGGCCTGTACGGGCGTGGACACCGGGAAAAAGGAGGCGGCCCTGTCCGACGGCACGGCGCTTTCCTACGACAAGCTGCTGATCGCCACGGGTTCCCACACCTTCCTGCCGCCGGTGAAGGGGCTGCGGGAGGCCAAAGGCGTGTACGGTTTCCGGGATATGGAGGAGACGGAGGCCATCATGGAGGCCGCAAAGGACGCGAAGCATATCGTGATCATGGGCGGCGGCCTTACGGGGCTGGACGCGGCCACGGGCTTTCTCCATATGGGACGCAGCGTGGAATTGGTGGAGCTGGCGGACCGGCTGCTGGTCAAGCAGCTGGACGAGAGAGCGGCTTCGGTTTATCAAAAGGCTCTGGAGGCAAAGGGCGTGAAGCTGCATTTGGGCTGCGCCCTGGAGGAAGTGCGCTGCGGCGATGACGGACGGGTCGTTTCTCTTGCGCTCTCCGACGGCGGACAGATTCCCTGCGACCTGCTGGTGGTGACGGCGGGCGTGCGCTCCAACGTGGAATTCCTGGAGGGCTCCGGCCTGGAACTGGATTCCTACGGCCTGGTGATTGATCCTCAGGGGCGCACCAATGTGGCGGATGTGTACGGAGCCGGGGACGTGACCGGGCGTTCCCCCATCTGGCCTGCGGCGGTCAAGCAGGGGATGGTGGCGGCGGACAATATGGCCGGGATCGAAACCGGAATGGAGGACTTTTTCGCCAGCAAGTCCACCATGAATTTTCTTGACATTCCCACCATGTCCTTAGGTCTGCCGGAGAAACCGGACGATACCTACGAGGAGATTGTGGAGGACACGGGGGATCAGTACCGCAAGGTGATCCACAAGGGCGGAACGATCTACGGAGCCATTCTCCAGGGAGATCTGGCCTACGGCGGCGTGCTGACCCAGCTGATCGCCCGGAAAATCGACGTGTCCAGGGTGAAAAAGCCCCTGTTCTCCATCGATTACTCCGATTTCTTCCATACCGGCGACAATTTTGAATTCTACTACGAGGTGACGTAAATGAACGGAAAATTAAAAAATATGCCCATCGCCATTGTTCCCACCATGCTGGGAGCCGCAACTCTTGCCAATGTGTACCAGTCCCTTGGATACGACTGGGTGCGCCATTTGACCATGTGGGTGTCCACGGTGGTTCTGATCTGCTATATCGTGAAAATCATCCGCTTTCCCGGCGTGGTGAACAATGAGTACAAGAACACCATCCCGGCCAGCCTGTACGCCGGAATCACCATGGTGACCATGATCCTGACCAGCTATTACCGGGACTGGATTCCCGGCCCCATGCGGATTCTGCTGATCGCGGCTGTCTGCGTCCATGCGGTACATATTCTGGTGTTCCTCTGGAGAAACGTGTTCCACGGCGTGAATCTGGACACCTTTGTGCCCAGCTGGTTTGTGACCTTTAACGGCATCATGGTGTCCACCGTGGCGGGGGCTGCGGTGCTGCCTCCCATCATGGCGAAAGCCGTGCTCTGCTGGGGCCTGTTCATCTACACCGTCACCATCCCCTTCATGGTGTGGCGTCTGGCGACCCGGGAGGTGAAGCCCGCGGCTTTCCACACCCAGGCCATCGTGCTGGCTCCCTGCAGCCTGTGCCTGGTCAGCTACCTGAATGTGGTGAAGGAGCCGAGTCAGATCGTGGTTTCGATTCTCACGGTCTGCGTGATGGCCTCCCTGGCGTTTATCGTAATCAAACTTCCCGCGTTCTACGCCGTGCCCTTTGCGCCGGGATTCGCGGGGCTGACCTTCCCAATGGCCATCGGCGTCGTGGCCTCCAACAAGGCAGCCGCGTATTTTTCGGGAGCGGGGCAGGAGATGATCGGAAATGTGATTAAGCAAATTGCGGGCTTCCAAATTTACCTGACAACTGCTATAATTGGGATGGTACTGTTCTGCTTCTTTAAAATGTGGCAAAACAGCATGAAAGCGGCGTCCTGAGTGTTGCGGGGCGCTGCCCGGAACGAATGAGGATTGAGAATCCGGCCGGCATGGGGTTACCAGGCCGGCCGGATTTGTTGGAGGCAATGGGCCACAGGTAAGTTCCGGTGGACATTGCAGGAGAACATGAGGAGGACGGACGAAAGATGAGAGCAGGAGACGGAGTGACGGAGAGAGAATTTGCAGAGGGGAGAGCGGACGGCGGCGGGGAGACGGCCCGGCAGGGCGGTGCCGCGGACCGCGTATCCCTGGAGGAGGCGGCCGGTTTTCTGCTGGCCCACTGTCAGGTGATCCGGGAAATGGAATCGGTGCCGCTGCTGGACTGCGCAGGCAGGGTTCTGGCGGAGGACGTGAGAGCGGGTTTTGACAACCCGCCCTTTGACCGTTCGCCCGTGGACGGCTACGCGGTGCGCAGCGCGGATATCGCCCAGGCGTCCCGGGAGAATCCCGCCGTCCTCCAGGTCATCGGAGAGGTGGACGCCGGGGGCTGGTCCGAGGATGAGGTGGGACCGGGCCAGGCCATGCGCATCATGACCGGCGCGCCCATTCCCCGGGGCGCGGACTGCTGCGTGTACCAGGAACAGACGGATTACGGCGAGGAGCAGGTTCAGGTGTACAAGCCCTGTGATCCCTGGAAAAACTACTGCTTCAAGGGCGAGGATATAGAGGCGGGCGCTGTGGTCCTGAGGGAGGGCACGGCGCTGACCTACGTGGAGACGGGGATTCTGGCCGGATTGGGCCGGGAGAAGGTGAAGGTGTACCGCAGAACCAGGGTGGCGGTGTTCGCCTCCGGGGACGAGCTGGCGGAGCCGGGCACGGAGCTGGCTCCGGGCAAAATCTACGACAACAACCTGTATTTCCTGGCGGCCCGTCTGCGGGAATTGGAGGTGGAGATCACGGTTCTGGAGCGGGTTCCCGACCGGCCTGAGGTGATGGCAAAGCGGTTGGTGGAGGCCTGCGGGCAGGCGGATCTCATCATCACCACCGGCGGCGTTTCCGTGGGTAAAAAGGACATCATGCACGAGGCCCTGGCCCTGTGCGGCGCACAGCGCCTGTTCTGGAAGATCCGCATGAAGCCGGGCATGCCCACCATCGGCTCGGTGTTGGACGGCACGCCTGTCGTCAGTCTGTCCGGGAATCCCTTCGGCGCGCTGGCGGACTGCGAGCTCCTGGTCCGGCCCATGCTGGCCAAAGCGGGCCACAACCCGGCTTTAAATCCCGGATCCTGCCTTGCGGTCATGCCCCAGGGCTTCCCCAAGGCCAGCCCATCCAGGCGGTTTTTGCGGGGAATCTGCGAGAACGGCCAGGTGCGGATTCCCGAGGTGAAAAAGCACGCCTCCGGTATTTTAAGCTCCATGAGCGGCTGCAACTGCCTGGTGGACATCCCGGCAGGCACCGAGGCGGTGGAACCGGGGGAAGAGGTACGGGTGATTCTGCTGTAAAGAAGAATTTACGGACATAAATATGCAGGGCGCGCCCCGGTGATGGGATCATCGGGATGCGCCCTGCGTCTATTCCATCTCCCCGGTATACGAGGGGATATCGAAGTTTTCCGAATGAAAGCTGCTGTAAAAACGGCCCTGGCTGGCGGTGAATTTCAGGACGCAGTAGTCCGGGTCCGTGACGCCGCCGGGATAGTACATGGTGTCCCCGTCCCGCCAGATCATTTCCTTGGAAGCGCGGTCCGTCAGAACCTCCATGGTTCCGGTGAGCATCACCCCGCGGAAGAATCTGCGGTCGCAGAAATAGATGCAGGCCTTGGGATTTTGGCGGTACTGGGATACCCGCATGGACGAGGTATTTGTGGTGAAATAAAAGGTCTCGATGCCCAAACGCTTGCGGGGCGGCAGCATGGCCTTGGTGCAGGGCCAGCCGTTTTCGTCCACGGAGCCGATGAAGGATACCCCCTGCTTGTCGATCAGATTTCCGATGGTTTTTTCTGCGTCTCTCATAAAATGCCTCCTTTTCCTCCCATTATAGCCCAGGGCGGCGGGACCGTAAAGAAGGCACTTTTTTGTAACTACAAGAGTCCCTTTTCACGCAGGAAATCCCCGCGGTTGTCCTCCAGCATGAGCTCGATGCCCACGCTCTGCAATATGGAGACGGCCTCAAAGATTCTTCGCCCCCGGTCCGTGAGAAAATAGTCCACCTTCAGGGGATAACCCTCGTAGGTCTTTTTGCCCACGATGCCGTACTCCGCCAGCTCCTTCAGATGCTGGATCAGCATTTTCCGGCTGATGCCCAGGATGGATTTCTCCAGCGAGGACAGGGAAGAGGTTCCCTTGTTCAGCTGCCACAGGATGATGGGCTTCCATTTCCCGCGGATAATGTCGTGGGTGAGCTCCAGCGGACAGGTGTAGTCGGTGCGTTGTTTCATGACGGTTCCTCCCTTTTAAGCGGTTCTGTAGTTCATTATAGGATATGGGGTGGAAATGCACAAGCAGGTATCCTGGAAGAATGTTTGTGAAAAATAGATAAAAATGGACGCCGCATTTTGTGCGCATTTTAAATTGACATTCATGCTGTTTTCTGTTTATACTATATCTAGTTAAAAACAAAACAAAGTGTGTTACTGGTCATGCAGGCATTAGCTATTGAGAACATGGAAATGTTCTTATTAGTTAATGCCTTTTTGCGTGTGGTGAACCGCGGGCTTTACCCGCGGGGATCACACAGCGTTTCCGGGAAGATCATTGCGGCCGCAGATCAGGGAGACGGGCATGAAAAGGGCGCACGGAAGGGAATGTGTGAGATGAAAGATAAAATTTTCAGCGTATTACAGCGGGTGGGAAGAAGCTTTATGCTGCCCATCGCGATTCTTCCGGTGGCGGGGCTTCTGCTGGGCATCGGCAGCTCCTTCACCAATGCGACGACCATCGCAACCTATGGACTGGAGGCTTTCCTGGGAGACGGAACCCTGCTTCACAGCCTGCTCACCATCATGAGCAAGGCGGGCAGCGTGATCTTCGACAACCTGCCGATTATCTTTGCCGTGGGCGTGGCCATCGGCATGGCGAAGGCAGAGAAGGAAGTGGCGGCCCTCTCCGCCATGATCGCCTTCCTGGTCATGAACGTTTCCATCAATGCAGTGCTTCAGAACACCGGCAAGGTGCTGGCGGACGGCTCTGTGGCCGAGGGCGTGCTGGAGGGGACGATCACCAGCGTTCTGGGGATTCAGACCTTGCAGATGGGTGTGTTCGGCGGTATTATCGTGGGCCTTGGAGTGGCGGCGCTTCACAACCGGTATCACAAGATCGTGCTGCCAAACGCTTTGTCCTTCTTCGGAGGTTCCCGGTTTGTGCCGATCATTTCCACCATCACCTACGTGTTTGTGGGAATTCTGATGTACTTTGTGTGGCCGGTGGTGCAGAATGCCATTTTTGCATTGGGCGGTCTGGTGACGGGCACCGGTTATGTGGGAACCCTGATTTTCGGGATTGTGAAGCGGGCGCTGATCCCCTTCGGCCTGCATCATGTGTTTTACCTGCCCTTCTGGCAGACGGCGGTGGGCGGCACTATGATGGTGGACGGCAGCCTGATCCAGGGCGGACAGAATATTTTCTTCGCACAGCTGGCCTCCTCCAATGTGGCCCATTTCAGCGCCGACGCAACCCGGTATTTCTCCGGCGAGTTCATTTTCATGATCTTCGGCCTGCCCGGCGCGGCCCTGGCCATGTACCGCTGCGCCAAGCCGGAAAAGAAGAAGGCTGCGGGCGGCCTGCTGCTCTCGGCGGCGCTTACCTGTATGCTGACGGGCATCACGGAGCCCATTGAATTTTCTTTCCTGTTCGTGGCGCCCATGCTGTTCGGGGTGCAGGTGATTCTGGCGGGCGCTGCGTATATGATCGCCCATATGCTGAATATCGCGGTGGGGCTCACGTTCTCCGGCGGACTGCTGGATCTGCTGATTTTCGGAATTTTACAGGGGAACGCGAAGACCAGCTGGATGTGGATTGTTCCCGTGGGTGTGGTTTATTTCTTCCTGTATTACTTTATTTTCAGCTTTTTGATCAAGAAGTTTAACCTGAAAACGCCGGGCCGCGAGGAGGAGGACGAGGAAACCCGCCTCTACACCAAGGCGGATGTGAACGCGAAGCGGACCGGGAATGGCTCGGAGGCAGGGCAGGTAAGTGCCGCTGTGGACCAGAGAAGCGCGGATATCGCACGTTTCCTGGGCGGAAAGAAGAATATCACCTCCGTGGACTGCTGCGCCACCAGGCTGCGCTGTTCCGTGGAGCGGCCGGAGCTGGTGGATGAGAAGGGCCTGAAGGCCACAGGAGCCGTGGGCGTGATCAAGAAAGGCCAGGGCGTCCAGGTGATCTACGGGCCGAATGTGACGGTGATTAAGGCGGAGCTGGAAGGGTATTTGGAGCAGGCGGGGGATGAGAGCGAGGAGGTGCAGGGCGCAGCCCCAGGGAACGCAAACCGGCAGTGCGGCCGGGCGGACGGCCAGAGCGTAGGGCAGGCAAATGAGCCTGGGGCAGGCGCCGTTCAGGAAGCGCCGCAGGCAAACCAGCCGCCCGCCCGACACATCCTCTGCTCGCCCTTCAACGGCACTGCGGCCCCCATCACCGAAGCGCCGGACGAGGCGTTTTCCAGCAAGATGATGGGCGACGGGTATGTGGTGAAGCCCTCGGACGGCCAGGTGGTGATGCCCGAGGACGGGGAGGTCATGTTCGTGTTCCCCTCCAAGCACGCCATTGGACTGAAGACGGCGGACGGCATGGAGTATCTGCTCCACATCGGAGTGGACACGGTGAAGCTGGACGGAACGGGATTCGAGGTATTCGTCCAGGATGGTCAGAAGGTGAGTAAGGGGCAGCTTCTCATGAAGTTCGATCTGGATTATATCAGGGCGAACGCGGCTTCGGACGCCTGCATGGCGGTGTTTACCGGCCTGTCTGAGGGACAGTCGGTGCACATGGAGCGCACCGGACAGGTGAACGCATTGGATGAGATCGCGTGGTATGAATAGAAAAAACTCTCTCCGGCCGGTGGCGGTTTTCCAAATTTTCGGGTATAATCAAGGAAATGAATCCATGTGATCGGTCTGTCGGCCGATGGCATGGTAAAAGCAAGAACGCATCATAGCCAGAGAACGCATACCAGGGAGGGTTTTTATGTACCGGGTCATCAAGGTTTTAAACAATAACGGGGTTTTGGCCCTGGATATGGAGAAAAAGCAGGAGGTCATTTTGCTGGGAAACGGCGTGGGCTTTGGGAAGAAGATGGGCCAGCGGTTCGGGGGGAGCCCGGACGCGCGGCGCTATGAGCTGGTGAAAAAAGAGACCTCCGCCCTCCAGGCCGTGAACGGCATCGACCCGGTCTACATTGAGGTGACGGCCAGAATCATCGAGGCGGCGGAAGGGCTTTTAGGCCCCATCCGGCACGATATTCTCATCGCCATGGCCGACCACATCGCCCTGGCGGTCAGCCGGGCCAAAGAAGGCTGCGAGCTGCCCAATCCCTTCAGCCAGGACATCCGCGCCCTGTTTTCCCAGGAGTATGAGGCGGCCCTTAAGGGGCGGGAGCTGATCCGGCAGGAGCTGGGCGTGGAGATTTCAGAGGACGAGGTGAGCTACATTACGCTGCACATACACGGCGGCCTCTCCGACGAGAACGTGTCCCAGTCCCTGGAGCTGGCCCGGCTGGTGCAGGACGGAATCCGCCAGGTGGAGGAGGGCATGGGAATGACCCTGCCCGCCGCTTCCCTGGGCTACAACCGCCTGATGAGCCATTTGCGGTACATGATCGCAAGAACCCGGAAAAAGGAGCAGACAAATCTGAACATGGGCGATTACGCCAGGGAGAATTTTCCCAGGGCCTATGAGGTGGCAGCACAGGTCTGCGAGGACATCGGCCGGAAGTTAAAATGCCCCGTGGCCCAGGAGGAGATCGGCTTTCTGGCGATCCATATCCAGCGGGCGGCAGGGCAGGGGTGAGTATTTCAAAATAGAAAACGGCAGTTAAAAAGAGGTGGAGAAGGATGTGGATCACCGAAATAGTTTGTGCTGATAATTGAATAGACTTTGCCCCCTCGATGTGGTACAATCTATCTATATCAAGCCAAAGTGTAGAGGTGGTGATACTATGACAGATAGCGAAAAACTTGACTTGTTACTTGCGCAGATACAGGGCATAAATGGTCATATAGGCCAGATTGAAAAACAGAATGCGGATACATTCAAAGAATTAATGAATGTGGAACGTGAGGTTTTGAAAAATCAAGATGCCATAAAAGTTCTGAATGCGAAATATGATACGTTACGTTTAAAAGCTGATAATTCTACACTGCTTCTTAAGCTGATTGACAGACAAGCTGAAGAAATGTCGGAATTAAAAGAAAGGGTAACACAGCTTGAAAGTAAGTTAGCAGAATCACATAATCAAAAACCATACAGAGTGTAAGCCTATCAACTGATACAGGGCCTACACTCTTTTTATTGTTCAGCGCAGAAAAGGGGCATCGTGATCAAACGGCGCCCCTTTTAATAATGGTGCGTCCGACGCACTCCTACCCCCAAAAATACCGCTCCAAAAACTCCGCCGCCCCGTCCGCCTCATTGCTCCCCGTCACAAAGCGCGCAGCGGACTTCACATCCTCTTTGGCATTCCCCATAGCCACGGACACCCCGGCAAAGCGCAGCATCTCAATATCGTTCTGATTGTCCCCAATGGCCAGAACCGAGGACATCGGTATATCCAGGCGTGCGCAGAGGGATTTCAACGCATTCCCCTTGGATGCGTGTACAGAGTTGATCTCGATGTTACACTCCCCGGTGCGCATGAGCTTCATGGAAGGAAGCGGGCTGCCCTCCCGCAGCATCTCCTGAAACGCCTGGTCGCTGTGGGGGAACACGCCGATTTTCCACAGGGAGGCCTTTGTCCCGCCCAGCCACTGGATCAGATCCGGTACGGTTGAGGTGTCGAAACGCAGGTAGGGGAACCGGGCCGCCAGGCCGCTTTCCTTCCAGCCCTCGGGACGGACGGGGCCCTGGCTGGTGTGCAGGTAGAAGAAGAGCGGGCGGTCCCTGTAATATTCCAACAGGCGGATGGCCTCGGGGATGGGGATGGGCGTCTCCTCCAGCACGGCCCCGCTTGCCGGGTCCTGGATCGCGGCCCCGTTGGAGCAGATGGCGTGGCAGATGGGGGAGACCTGCAAAATGGTGCCGCGCAGCCCGTCCAGCCCGCGCCCGGTGGCCGGAACTACCCGGATTCCTGCGTCCGCCAGTTTCTGCACCGTCTGTAAGGTGCGCCGGGAAATGCGCTTGTCCTCGTGGAGCAGCGTTCCGTCCATGTCCAGAGCTACCAGTCGGATGTTGTGTGGGTTCATAATCAGATGCCTCCTCGAACATTGGGAATTATGAGAGGTATTATACATTGTCGTCATCCGGCACGGGTGACGATAAGTGATACGTTTGCTTAATTATACCATGTCTACCCCCCTCAGAGTGTCAATTTTAGTGTCGAAATACAAAAGTTTGTTCAAAAAAGTCATATCCTACTGCTGAAATCCCCACATGAGTGGCGGAATGCACAAAACCCTATTCCCAAATCTGAAAAAGTTACTATAATGAAACATGTACCAGGTAAATCCCCCAGAACAGGAGAGATGAGTATGCTCAGCACCAAGGAAGAAGTTTACGGATATCTGGAAAAAATCAGCCGGAATTTCTCTACAAAGGAATTGAAGCAGTTTACGGCCAACGATATCAGCGAAAACCTGAATATATCCAGGAACCTGGCCAGCCAGTATTTGAACGAGCTGGTGAAGGAGACGCGGGCGATCAAGGTCAATTCCAGGCCGGTGTACTTTTTTCACAAACGGAACGTGGAGCGCAGCGCGCAGGTGACCTTCGACACCTGTATCTTTTCCGGGCTGGATGAATTTCTGATCAAGAGCCGCAGCGGGGAGTCCAAACGGGATTTCCAGAAGGCGGTGGGACATTACCTGAGTTTAAGTCCCTGTATCGAGCAGTGCAAGGCGGCGGTTCAGTACCCGCCAAACGGCCTTCCCACCCTGTTGTACGGCGCCAACGGCACGGGTAAATCCTTTCTGTCCGGACTGATGTTTGAGTACGGGAAGAACGAGAAGGTCATCAAGGCGGACCGGCATTATATCGCGGTGGACTGCGCGGAGTACGCCCAGAATACGGAAGGTTTTGCCCGGAATCTGCTGGGCGAGGGGGACGGGAAGGGATGGCTGTCCAGGGCCGACGGGGGAATGATCTTTTTCGACGAGATCGACCGGCTGCCGGCGGCGGGGCAGGAGCTGATCTTTTCCTATTTGGTCAGCGGACAGTACAGGACCGTGGGCGGAGGCGACGAGATTTATGAGTCGGGGGCCAGGCTGGTGTTCGCCACCTCCAGACCTCCGGGGGAAGCGCTGTTTAAGGCTTTTGCCAGGCGGATTCCCATTGTGATCCAGGTGCCCTCCTTAAATGAACGGACCATCGACGAGAAGGAGGAGATGCTGGTCGCATTCCTGAGACGGGAGGGGCAGCGCATGGGCGTGGACGTGAGCATCAGCAAGCGGGCCTTCCACTGCATGTTGGAATACCCCTTCGAGAACAACATCGACGAGCTGCTGTTCTGCATCACCAGCTGCTGCGCCGGGGCCTACCTGGAGCGGGACGCGGGCCAGATCGCCATCCGCACCTACCATCTGCCGGACTACATGATGTCCAGTCTCCGGTTCGGAGCGGAGGAGGAGGACGACCGGCTGATCCGCATGAGCAGCTACAACCGGGACAATTCCTTTGAGCAGGCTATCCAGTATTTCCAGATGATCCTGGACGAGTACCAGGATTTCAAGAGCGGGGATCAGGGCTTTGAGGGCATGTTAAAGGGCTGTCAGCAGCATTTAAAGAATTACTATGATTATCTGATCTACGGGCAGAAGCTGGTCAACAACAAGATCGCCAGCTACGAGCAGATGATCAACCAGATATTTGAGACTGTGGGGGAGACCTATGGGATCAATCTCTCCAAAAAGTACAGCTATCTCCTGGCCCGGTGCCTGTACATCCAGCTCCGGGCGGACCATATCGTATCCAAGTGGGTGAAGACCAACGGGGACGAGATCGGGGCCCTGTTCGGGGTGATGAAGCAGGAGCTGGCCAAGGAGGCGGCCATCACCGCCCAGATTGCCGGGCTGGTGAAGCAGAATCTGGACGTGGAGGTCAACAGCTTGAACCAGCTGTTCCTTCTGCTCAATGTGAAGAGCCAGAACGAGCATATCACGGTGGCCTCCACGGCCGGGGTCATTTTGAGCCACGGCTATTCCACGGCCACCAGCATCGCGGACGCGGCCAACCAGATCATCGGAAAGAAGGTGTTTGAGGCCATCGACATGCCCCTGGACGTCCAGAGCCGGGATATCGCCGGGATATTGGAAAAACACATTGAGCGCTACATCACCTGCCGGGATATCGTGCTCATGGTGGACATGGGTTCTCTGGAGCAGATTCACCAGGAAATGCGGAATCTGGCCAATGTGAACATCGGAATCATCAACAACATCAGCACGGCCCTGGCCGTGGACATCGGCCTTGGAATCTGCGGAAACATGGATATGGAGGAGATTTTAAAGAGGGCCAGCGAGAACAATATCTGTACCTACCGGATTATCAACAATGTGCGCAAGGAGGACGCCATCATTTTCAGCGGCGAAAATGGCATCGACACCGCGGAGAAGATCAAGGAGCTGATTCTTCAGAGCTCAGACGCCTGCATACCGCTCCGGTTTATCGCCTACGATTACTACCGTTTGGTAAAAAATGGGAGCCGGGACGAAATTTTCGCCAGATACCGGGTGAAATGCATCATCGGGCTGTTCAACCCGGAGATCGAGGGAGTTCCCTTTATCGCGTTGGAGGACATTATCTCCATGGACGGGGCGGAGCAGCTGAAGCGGATCTTTTCCGCCTACCTGGACGAGAAGCAGCTGGAGGTGTTCAACCAGAACATGCTGAAGAACTTTACCCTCCAGAACGTGGTGGAATCCATCACTATCCTGAATCCGGCAAAGCTCTTGGACGAGGTGGAGCACTCGGTGACGCGGCTTTCCCGGATCACGGGGCAGAAGCTGGAGGGGAGAATCATCATCGGCCTTTACGTCCATCTGTGCTGCCTGGTGGAGCGGCTGGTGACCAAGACCTCCATCGAGAATTACCAGGATCTGGAAGGGTTCCAGAAAAAACACGGAGATTTTATCGGCTGGGTCCAGGAGTGCTTTCAGGACATATCCAACCACTACAAGGTGGATTTGCCGGTCAGCGAGATCGCGTACATTTATGACTATATCCATTTGAATTCTAAGAATAAAATGACCGGGCGGCCGGCTTTTGACCAGGACCGCGAGGACGAATAGAGGAGGAATGAAACTATGGGAATCACATTGGCTAGAATCGACAACCGTCTGCTGCACGGAATCGTGGCCACGCAGTGGGCGGGGCGCTCCGGGGCCCAGCGCATCATGATTATCGACGACGGGGTGGCGAACAACGAGCTGACCAAGGCCAGCATGAAGCTGGCGCGCCCTACGGGCATGGCCATCTCCATCATTACGCTGGAGAAGGCGCTGAACAATTTTAAGGCCGGGAAATATGAGGACCACAACGTGTTTGTGATCGTGAAGAGCCCGGTGACCCTGGAAAGCCTGTCCGAGGCTGGGGTGAAGATCCCTGAGCTGGTGGTGGGCGGAACCACCCGCCCGGACGAGTCCGCGCAAAGCGTCAAGCTGTACCAGAGGGCCTACGCCACGGATCGGGAGATCGAGGCTTACAAGGTGTTGAAGGGAAACGGAACCAAAATTTACGCCCAGTACGTTCCGGCGGACTCGGTGGTAAATCTGGATGAGTTTTTGAGATAGCAGGAGGGAAAAAGAGATGACATTAGCTGTATGGCAGATAATTGCACTGATACTGGTGGCCGCGGGGATCAACCTGGACCGCCGCGGACTTTCGCTGACCCACGCCCGGCCGGCTATAGTGGGCCTGATCTGCGGCCTGATTCTGGGGGACGTGAACAGCGGGCTTTACATCGGCGGTACCTTTACCCTGATGTCCCTTGGCGTGGCGGCCATCGGCGGCTCCTCGGTGCCGGACTACGGCGTGGCGACCATTATCGCCTGCGCCTTTGCCCAGACCACGGGCCAGGGACCGGAGGTGGGCCTGACCATTGGCCTTCCCGTCGGTATGCTGGGCGTGCAGATGGACGTGCTGTTTAAAATCTGCAACTCCTTTATCGCCCAGAAGGCCCAGCGCTACGCAAACGCCAAGGAATTCAAGAAAATGTACAGAATTATGCTGTTGAGCCCGGTGATGGTGGCGGTGTTCATGTCCTTCCCCACAGCGGTGGCCCTGACGGCGGGCGCGCCTCTGGTGCAGGCGATCCTGGACGTGCTTCCGGTCTGGGTGACCGGCGGGCTGGCCGTGGCCGGAAAGCTGCTGCCCGGACTTGGTATCGCAATGCTGCTGCATTATATGCCGGCGAAGAAGTATTTCAACTACATTCTCATCGGCTTTGTGGTCAGCGCTTACATAAAGGTTCCGGTTCTGGGCGTGGCCCTTTTGGGAACGGCGCTGGCGTACAAGTTCTATACGGATAATGAGGCGAGAGCCACAGTTGGATTTGCAGGAGGATTGGAAGATGAATAGAGAACCGGTATTGACAAAAAAGGATTGTGTGAAGGGAGCCTGCAGATGGTCCCTGATGGCGGTAACCACATTTAACTACGATACGCAGCTGGCTCCGGCCGTGGTGTTCGGCATCGGCCCCCTTCTGCGCAAAATCTACCCGGACGACGATGAGTATGTGGAGGCATTAAACAACCATTTCCGGTATTTCAACACCCACCCCTGGGTGGCGAACCTGGTATTGGGCGCGACCCTGGCCCTGGAGGACAAGGAGGGAATCTCCGCGGCCGACGCGGTGCAGAACATCAAGGTCAGCCTGATGGGCCCCCTGGCCGGCATCGGAGACACCCTGATCTGGACCCTGCTTCCCACCATTCTGGGCTCCATCGCCGGATACATGGCCCTGGAGGGCAACCCGGTGGGCACGATTCTGTGGCTCTTGACCAACGTATTCTTCATCGCGGTCCGCACCCAGCTCATGTGGGTGGGCTACCGCGAGGGCACCAAGCTGATCACCAAATTCGGCGGAAAGATCGCCCAGATTACCGACGCTGCCTCTGTGCTGGGACTGACGGTGGTGGGAGCTCTGGCCGCCACGGTGGTGACGGCGAAAACGCCTCTGACCTTCCAGATGGGAGAGGTGAATATGGCGCTGGCGGATCTGCTGGACAAGATCCTTCCCTCCATGATCTCCGTGCTCACTGTCTGGGCCCTGTATAAGCTGATCGGCCGCAAGGGCATGAAGGTGACCACCATTATCCTGCTGGTGATTCTGTTCTCCATGGTCTGCTCCGCCTTCGGGATCCTGGCGTAAAGGCGGGTGAGTGCAGATGGTAGAGGTAAGCGCGGCAAAATATGACATAACGCCGGAATTTCCCATGTACATGCGGGGCTACGCCATGCGGACGGGAAAATCCATCGGCGTGCTGGACCGGTTGTACTGCAGGGCCCTGTGCCTGCGGATAGACGGGGAAATCTTCGTGTGGATGACGCTGGATCTGTGCCGCCTGGAGGAGCTGATCAGCGATTACGTCCGCGGGGTGGTGGCTGCGAAATACAGCGTGCCCGTTGAGCACGTCATTTTGTCCACCATCCACACCCACTCCGGCCCGGACATCAGTTTCGAGGACGAGGGGGAGGATCGCAACCGGAGAAAGGCGGACTACCGGAGCTTTCTGGTGGGCCGTGTGCTGGCTGCGGTGGACGAGTGCTTTGACCGGGGATTTCTTAAGGTCACCTCCAGCGTGGTGCAGGGAACCATAGAGGGAGTCTACGGGAACCGCAACTACAGGGACAAGCCCAGCGACAAGGATGTGAATCTGATCCTGTTTCGGAACGAGAACCACGTGGTGGCGGGAATCGCCAGCCTGACCTGCCATCCCACGGTGCTGGGCATCCACAACATGAAGATCAGCTCCGACCTGCTGGGAAATATTGGAAAGGCGTTGGATGAGAAATACAACACCATTTTCCTCACCATGCAGGGGGCCTGCGGGGATATGGGCAACCGTCAGTACCGCCGGGGCAACGACGAGGCAGAGCTGTGGCGGGTCCGGGATGAGATCATGGACCAGATCGACGGCTTCGGCGCGGAGGAACGGCCCCTGGAGCTGAAAGCCGGCGGCGTGGGAACGTCCCAATATACCGTGCGCCACCGCTATGACACGGAGGCCCTGAGGGCTCAGATCGCGGACAGCGAAAAGCAGCTGGCGGCCGCGGTGGGGGAGGACGAGAAAAAACTTTTGTGGTCCGGGCTGCGGCACATGAAGCGCAAGCTGGAGGCTGGAGGCGTGGACGTCACACTGAAGTCCGTGATGTTCCACCTGGGAGACCTGGAGATCGTGACGATTCCCGGGGAGCTGTTCTCCACCTTCGGGCTGCGGATCAAAGCGGCCATGGAAGGGCCGGTTCGGATCGTCTGGGGCTACGCCAACTACAGCGCGGGCTATATCGTGGAGCGGCAGGAGTACGGCAAGGGCTACGAGAGCATGCAGACCCCGTTCCCCCAGGGGGAAGCGGAGCTGTATGTGGAGCAGATAATCGAGGATTTGCGAGGAGAGAGCGTATGAGAAGATTCGTAATTGCATCCCATCACCGGATGGCCCGGGGACTGAAGGAAACCCTGGAATTTCTCACCTCCAGGTCGGATATCGTGGATATCAGCGCCTATGTGGACGAGCGCGACCTGGACGGGCAGATCAGGGAAGCCCTGGCGGGATTCGGGCCTGAGGACGAGGTGGTGATCATGACGGACATGCTGGGCGGCAGCGTGAACCAGAAGTTCTGCCAATACATGAGCGACCGCTGCCATCTGATCTGCGGCGTCAACCTTCCCTGTGCTCTGAGCCTGGTGCTTCAGCCGGAGGACGTCCCCCTCACGAGGGAGGCGGTCCGGTCGGTGGTGGAAGAAGCTAAAAACCACCTGATTTATGTAAATGAATACGAGACAGGGGACAACCAGGACGACGAGTAGGCTGCCTGGCCGTCCCCAAACATGCGGGCTGACGCTTTTACAGGTCAACCCGCATGTTTTTATAATAATATTCCCGGTCCCGCTCCCCGATTTCCCGCAGCACCCGGCAGGGATTGCCCGCAGCCACCACGCCCCCGGGCACGTCCTTTGTGACCACGCTGCCCGCGCCGATTACGGAGCCGTCGCCCACGGTCACGCCGGGCAGGAGAATGGCCCCCGCGCCGATCCACACGTTGTCCCCGATGCGCACGGGAAGGTTGTATTGCAATAGCTGGCAGCGCAGCTGGGGCAGGATGGGGTGGCTTGCGGTGGCGATTGTCACGTTGGGACCCACCATGCAGTTGTCCCCGAAGCTGATGTCCGCGTCGTCCACCAGGGTGAGGTTGAAGTTGGCGTAGAAATTATCCCCGAGGCGGACCCGCGCGCCGCCCCAGTTGGCCCTGAGGGGCGGTTCGATATAGGCGTTTTTTCCGACGTGGGCGAACAGTTCCTCCAGCATGCGGGCCCGTTTTTCTCCCTCCGAGGGGCGGGTATGATTGTATTCCCACAGCCGCTCCATGCAGGCGGTCTGCTCCGCCATCACGGCTTCGTCGGCCGGAAAATAGAGCTTTCCGCTCTCCATGCGCTCCCGGTTTTGTTTTGAATCCATAACCTTACCTCCTACTGACTGTTTCATTTCCTCATCACTATAACACAACTTGACTTATATTCCAATCTGATCTAGTATTACAGATGAGGCCGCGGCGGACCGGCAGCAGGGCAGGGCCGCGGTGCGAACGTACAGAACAGGAGACATGCCATATGAATAAGAAAGAAGTCAGCGAAATCAAGAAACTTTTCACTCCCGCAGGCTGCGCCATCACCAGAATCTGCGGCTGTTACGTGGACGCGGAGAAGGAGAAGCGCACGGAGCTTAAGGAGGCGTTTCTATCCCTTCCCGAGGAGGAAGCGTTTAAATATTTTACCATTTTCCGGGGAGCCATGTCCGGCACCCTAGGGAAGAATCTGATCAACATGGAATTTCCCTTACATACCGAGGCGGAGGGCGGAACCCAGGAGTTTTTGCTGCGGCTGCGGGATAGCGAGCTGAAGGACGACGTTTTGCTTGAGGAATTTTACGACAAGGTGATCGCCAACTATGATTACGGCGAAAACTACTATATTATATTGATCCACTGCGCCTACGACATCCCGGCCAAGTCTACGGACGGCATCGAGATGTTCGACGCCTCGGACTATGTGTATTCCTTCATCCAGTGCAGCGTCTGCCCGGTGAAGCTCTCCAAGGCTGGTCTCAGCTACAATCCCATGACCAACGCCATCGAGAACCGCAACCGGGACTGGCTGGTGGAGGCCCCGGACCTGGGCTTTCTCTTCCCGGCCTTCAACGACCGGAACACGGACCTGCACAGCCTGTTGTACTACTCCAAGAACCCGGAGGAGCTGAGCACCCAGCTGATCGACGAGGTGCTGGGCTGCACCATTCCCCTGTCCGCAAAGAGCCAGAAGGAGACCTTCCAGGCCATTGTGGAGGAGACCCTGGGCGAGAACTGTGACTTTGAGACCGTGAAAAATATCCACGAGAGCTTGAGCGAAATGCTGGAGGAGCGCAAGGAGGACCCGGAGCCCCTGACCCTGGACAAATACCAGGTGAAGCGTCTTTTGGAGAACAACGGCGCGGACCCGGAGAAGCTGCAGGAGCTGGACACGATCTATCCCACCGACGAGAAGAGCCGGGAGGCCAGCTTTGTGGCCACCAACGTGGTCAGCACCCGGGGATTTGAGATCAAAACCCCGGACGTGAGCATCAAGGTGGCCCCGGATAAGACCTATCTGGTGCAGACAAAGATGGTGGAGGGACGCTCCTGCATCGTCATCGAGGTCAACGAGCACGTGGAGATCAACGGCATTTCCGTGAAGCCAATCCGCTCAAAGCAGGACGAGGAGTAGAAATCTGGGAATCTTTTTCGCCGCCGTCATAAATTCTCCAAAATCCGCATATAATGTAACCAGTGGTACAAACCATGGAATATTGCGGAGATAAAGGAGAGAACTGGATATGGCACGTGGAGTTCGGAAAACGCCCCTGGAGAAGCTGAACGAGGAGCTGGCACAGGTGGTGGATGCGCTGGAGCAGTATAAGGATTGTATGGAGACCCTGAAAGAGAAGGAGCGGCAGCTGAAGGAGCAGATCGAGCTGGAACAGCTCAAATCCGTGATGGCGCTTCTGGATGAGCAGGGGATGACGGTTGCGGATTTAAAGGAAATGCTGGAGCAGGGCCGGAATACACAGCAGAGCGCTTAGTCGCTCTGCTTTTTTCATGGGCGGACCCGAAGTTCTGAGGCGCTATTTGCGCGGGGAAGGGATCTTCCTGGCTGGTCACCGGCGTGCCGGCAGAAAAAATGAGGACTGTTAAAAACATGACAAAATACTCAAAACCTTATTGTAGGTATCAGGTTATTTTGGTATAATCGGGTTATAAAATATCGGAAATATTCAGAAAATTTATTATAATTACACAAAGAAAGGGCGGGAGATACTGTGAAAGAACTGACGATCGGACAGATGGCGAGGCTGAATGGAGTGTCGGAGCAGACCTTGCGACTCTACGACCGGACCGGTCTGTTCTCACCGATGTACCGGGACGAGGAGAACGGTTACCGCTACTACGACATCCGCCAGAGCGCCCAGCTGGACATGATCCAGCACATGAAGTCCCTGGGTATGTCCCTGAAGGATATCCGCGCCCAGTTACAGGACTTTGACCTGGACCAGTTTAAAAAGATTCTGATGAAAAACTCCCGTGCCATCGACGAGCAGATCCAGGAGCTGCACTACCAGAAGCGGGCTATCCGCCGGACTCTGGAGAGCTATGAGTGGTACGAGAACGCGCCGCCGGACGGGGCCATTATATTGGAATATATTCCCAGAAGGTTGACCTACATGGTGGATTCCGGGATCAATTTCTACGCCTATGGCATCGACGTCTATGAGAAAATACTCCGGGACCTGAAGAAAAACCTGCTGGCTCACCGCTTGTCGCCCATCTATTTCTACAACGCGGGCACGATTTTGCGAAAGGACAAACTTCTGGCCCGAAACTACGACTCCACGGAGATTTTTGTGCTGGTGGACGAGGGCGCGGTGGAGGAGAGTATGATCACCGTGATTCCGCCCAGTCCCTATCTGTGTATTTACTGCAACAGCTTTGACAAAGAAAAGGAATACATAGACCGGCTGCTGGAAACCATAGAACAGAGAGGGTATCAGATTACCGGGGATTACATCTGCGAGGTGGTGGCGGAGGTGCCCATGGACATGCAGGAACGGGGCATGTTCCTGCGCCTGCAAATCCCGGTGCGGCTGTAGCGTTGAACCGTTAAGACGGCTCTTCTTCTTGACCGAAAAAGCCGGCCAGGAAGCAGCGGATTTTCCCTGTTGACTTGATACCTTGTATAAGCCTTATAATTAACTCACAAGGTAATACAAAACCATCGCGAAAGGGGTTATTAAAATGATGAATTGTGAGAAGATCCGTGTTGTGCAGTATGGCTGTGGAAAGATGGCAAAATACATTCTGCGTTACCTGTATGAGAAAGGCGCGGAGATCGTGGGCGCCATCGACGTGAATCCCGAGGTAGTTGGAATGGATGTGGGCGAGTTCGCCGGACTGGGCCAGAAGCTGGGCGTGGTGATCCGGGACGATGCGGACGCCGTGCTGGACGAGTGCGACGCGGACATCGCCGTTCTGACGCTGTTCAGCTTTATGGACGATGTGTATCCCCACTTTGAGAGATGCGTTTCCCGGGGAATCAACGTGGTGACCACCTGCGAGGAGGCCATTTATCCCTGGACCACCGCTTCCGCCATCACCAACCGCCTGGACAAACTGGCTAAGGAGACCGGCTGCACTATCGTGGGCGCAGGAATGCAGGATATTTACTGGATCAATATGATCGGCTGCGTGGCGGGCGGCGTGCACCGCATCGACCGCATCGAGGGCGCCATCAGCTACAACGTGGAGGATTACGGACTGGCGCTGGCGGAAGCTCACGGCGTGGGACTGACGCCCGAGGAATTTGAGGAGAAGATCGCCCATCCCACCACCCTGGAGCCCAGCTACGTGTGGAACTCCAACGAGGCCCTCTGCAACAAGATGGGCTGGACCATCAAGTCCCAGACCCAGAAATGCGTTCCCTATTTCTATCCGGAGGACCTGTATTCCGAGACCATGGGCCGGGTGATCCCCAAAGGCCAGTGCATCGGCATGAGCGCGGTGGTCACCACCGAGACCTTCCAGGGGCCGGTGATCGAGACCCAGTGTATCGGAAAGGTGTACGGGCCGGAGGACGGCGATATGTGCGACTGGAAGATCATCGGCGAGCCGGACACCACCTTCTTTGTACAGAAGCCTGCGACGGTGGAGCACACCTGCGCTACGGTTGTGAACCGTATCCCCACCATTTTAAACGCGCCCGCCGGATACATTACGGTGGAGAAGCTGGACGACGTGGAGTACCTGTCCTATCCCATGCACATGTACCTGGATTTATAAAAATTGACGATATGAATTTTGCAAAGCCCCCGCTGCTGGATAAAATTGGCAGCGGGGGCTTTGTGAATATTTTCCCGATGCATATGGACAAATACTTTTGTAGTTGCTATAATGACTATATTCGAAATTTAGCAGAGGAAGGACGTACATATGAGTCGGACATCGAATGTAGGATTTGTGTACCGCCAGTATACGAAAGATGGCATTTTCATGGCGGATTATAAGAGCTCCAGGGAGGCCGCTGAGGCGGCCGGTACATCGTCCGGAGCTGTGGTCAGAGCGGCGCACGGAGAGCGCAAGACCGGAGGAGGCTTTATCTGGAAAAAGGTGAAGGAGGAGACCCCTCAGGACAACATCGAGATCAGCGGGGAGAGCTGCATCGGATACCACGACAAGCGGCCGGTACTCCAGATGGATCTGGAGGGAACGGAGATTTGCCAGTTCAATTCCATCGCTCACGCCAGCCGTGCTACAGGCATCAGCCGGCGCAGTCTTTCCTGCGCGCTGAACGGAGCACAGAAGACTGCGGGCGGGTACCGCTGGATGCTGAAGGAGGAGTAAGAGGAAAACGGAACAAGAATGACTGGGAGGGCAGCCGTCCGTGGGAGGGCAGTCGTTTGATACCGTGTGAGATTCACAGGGCGGGCGCAGAGAAAATAATCTGCGCCCGCCTTTTCACCTATAAGGTGACAGACAGTTGACTCGTTTTCTGTGGTATTATAAGATAAACAAATGAAGGATGAGGAGGGATTTGCCGTGAAAATGCCAAAGGATGGAATCGAACCGGCCCTGTTTGCACCTTGTGGAATGAACTGCGCGGTGTGTTACCGGCACTGATACCTGCCCGGCCTGCGGAGGGAATTGTATCCATCCACAGCCGGGAATGCAGCGAGTGCCGCTTAAAGCCTGACAACCGCTTATAGCGCGGACTTATTTAGGAAAAGACTTCATCCCAGTCAAATTCCGCGGATTCCTCCGAGCTGCGGGGCCAGTGGCTGCACCACGCGGGAACGCCGGGGTGTTCGATGCGGTCAAAGCTGGGGGTGTAGGGCTTGATGTCCAGCACCGGCGTATTTTCCTTTGCATCGATGAAGGCCAGCCGGATGATGCCTGCTTCCGGGTCCAGCCCGGTGACCTGAGATGCGGTCAGAGCCAGGGGATTGGGGCGCTGAGGGGAGCGGGTGGCGAAGATTCCCATGACAGCGGGAGCGCCTTTATACGGCTGCTCCGTCTGCAGTAGGGAGCGGGACTTCTCGTCGTCCAGGCGGTCAAACCACCAGATGACGTTGATGTGGCTGAAGCCTTCCAGAGCCTTCAGGGCGGGAATGTAGGCGTTGTCCACCCGGATGCAGGGGCCCTCTTCGCTGTGGTGAATGGTTCCAATGGGATTTACCTGAAAATGGTTCATGATGTTTCCTCCGTTTCGTTTGATGTGCGTTCATCATAAGGCCTCACACCGTGTGAGAGTCAAGCCATTTCCAGAGGAATCTGCAATTCCGTGAGATAATGATCCGGATCGCCCTCATTCCAAGGTCCGCGGTGGACGATTTGGCGGGTCAGCCCTGCCATCCGGTAAACCTCATTGTCCTGGAGCCACCGGGCAAACGCCTGGAAGGCCCCGGCAATGTTGGAGAAATCTCCGCACACCATTGTGAAGGCCATCACCGGCACCGCCTCCACCGTCCGGCAGGTGAATCCGTCCTTGTCTGCAACGGACTGTTTGACCGGAGCGCACAGCTCCACATCCACCTGTTTTTCCCGGTAATCCGGATCATGGTAGATGGAAAAGGGTTCACCGGCGAGGGCGATCCCCCGCTGTCCGGCGAAACCGGCCAATTCCTTCCACAGAAGTCCCTCACCGTAGTAATCGGGGATCGTCCGGCGCAGGCTCAGCGCGAGGCATTCTGCAACGGGTTTGACCGAGATATCAAAATGTATCCCGCTTCCGTTTAAAAGCGCTCTTCTGGCTGTTTCCAACTTTCTGAGTTTTTGGCGGCAGGCTTCGATTTCCGCTCCGATCTCCCCGGACTTCCGGTCCAGCTGCTCCGCCAGCAGGCCTTCGTCCTCCGCCTCCAGGGCGGCGGCGATCTCCGCCACGTTGAAACCGCTGTCCCGCAGATAGATGATTTGATTCAGACGCGGTATCTGCCGGGTCTCGTACAGGCGGTACCCGGTCCGGGAATCAACCCTCGCCGGTCTCAAAAGCCCCGTCTCATCGTAATACCGCAGCATCCGGACCGTCACCTGGGTCAGCCGGGAAAATTCTCCAATTCGAAACACAGAATCACCTCCATGTCCTCATTATACCGGACTGTGATTACACTTCAAGGGTTTTATATCCGTCTGTTTCCGTCCGGTTCCTCATTTTCTCCGTTCCCCCCACATATACATACCTTAAGACTACCCCTGCGGAGGGTATCCCATTTAATGGAAATCTATACTGTGAAACCCAACGACAACATCGATCAGATTGCCCTCACCTACAAAGTCCCTGTGGACTCCCTCATCTATATCAACCAGATGGTCTACCCCTACGCCCTTGCGCTGGGCCAGGCCCTTCTGATTCCCGCTGCAAATACCGCAAAGTCCCGCGTGCCTGCGGAGTCTCTGGGTTACGCCTACCCGTTTATCAGCCCCTGGGTTCTCTCCGAGAGCCTTCCCTACCTCTCATCCCTGTACGTCTTTTCCTACGGCTTTACCGAGGAGGGGGAACTGGTGGAGCCCGTGCTGGACGACGCCTGGATGATAGAGGCTGCGAAAGGGCAGAGAACCCGTCCGGTGCTCACGTTCACCTCCATCGGACCGGACGGGCGTTTCCACAGCTCCTTGATCCACACGCTGCTGGGGGATTTACAGCTGCAGCAGCGCATCATCTGGCAGCTGGGCCGGACCATGCAGGAGAAGGGATTTCAGGGCATCGACATCGATTTCGAGTATATTCCAGCGGAGGACCGGGTGCCTTTTGCGGAGTTTGTGGCCCTGGTGCGGCATATTCTGAGCCCCTTCGGCTACCGGGTCTCCGTGGCGCTGGCCCCAAAAACCTCCAGCGACCAGCAGGGGCTGCTCTACGAGGGCGTCGATTACCGGCTGCTGGGCGAGGCGGCGGACCAGGTGATGCTGATGACTTACGAGTGGGGGTATACATTTGCGCATATAGGCTTATGGTTAAGGACGCAAAGGAATCTTCGGGTATACCGTCAATTCGAAGTTTATATTATGTAAGTCTCCTTTTTTATTGCGCTCATTTTTTACATAGACAATTCGATCTATGACATTTTTTAATAGTGCATTTTTCGCAGAGGCATCTTCCATGCTATCATATACATCGATGATATGGCGCACAGCAGGCAAGAATTTAGTTCGCGCTTGTTCCTGCAATAATTCTCGTTCGTACTGTTCTTGAAGCTCCTGGAGGCTTTCGGTCGCCTCTGTAATCTGATCTGATAGACTTCTATTTCGTTCCAAAAACACTTCCGATGTATAAATCCCCTGCTCCAAAAGATCATATGTGGACAATAACTGCTTTTTGAGTGTTTCGATCCTGGCCTCGGTATTTTTGATGGCGGACACGCGCAGGGAAAGCGCCGACACAAGAGGAGACTCCTTCTGCCGGAATGGAAGCTCGTAGCGATCAAGCCAGTCCTGCAACGCGACGAGGAGTTGTTCCTCTATCAAAAAGATAGGGGAAGATATATTATCACAATATCGATTAGGACACTTCATAACGGGATAGTTCACTTTCGTGTTGCTGGCGGCTCGCGTCATAAGCGCACCACATTTCCCGCAGTAGACAAGGCCAGTAAAAGGATTCTGCAACACTTGATTTGAGGATATAGATATGTTCTTTTTTTCGCGCATAATGGCCTGCGCCAATTCAAATATATCTTCGTCAATGATGGGATCATGAAGGGCCTTAATTTTCATACAGTTATCATAGTCCTTTGGCCTCTTTTCAACCAATTCGCCATTGACGATCTTCTTCTCAACTTTTCTCCACCGCCAGCGAACCTTGCCGGTATAGGTAGGATTGGTTAGGATATCTTTTATGGTTGATCTGGACCACATGGTGCTATTGCGCGGCTGAATATGTAAGCTGTCCAATCTCTTGCTGATCAGATACATTCCCAGGCGCTTAAACTCCCCATTTTCTTGCAGCTCGCCCCTGGTATACAGATCGTAGATTAAGCGGACAATATCGGCCTCGCTCGGTACGATCTTTAGTGTGTAGCCCTTATCGTTTTTGATCCGCACGCGCTCATATCCATAGGGGGCTGAACTTGCGATATACTTTCCTTCCTCGACGGAGGCAATGCGTCCACGCTGTATACGACGATTTATGGTTTTGTACTCGCGCCTGGACATAAAAAGCCCAAACTCGAAATACTCTTCGTCAAATTCATTCGATGGATCGTATATTTTAACCGGGGTAATAATTTTCGTATTGCTGAACTTAAATGCCTCGGCGACGGTTCCCTGATCCTTGGTGTCGCCTCGGGCAAGTCGTTCAACTTCCATGACAAGGACGCCTTCCCATAGCCCTTCTTCAACTTCGCGAATAACCTGTTGCATCTTGGGCCTGGCAGCGATTGTCTCACCGGATACAATTTCCTTGTATATTCCAGTGACATTCAGGTTCATTTTTTTGGCAAGTTCTATTAATGTTTTTTCGTGCCGGGCAAGCGTTTCGCCTTCGCCACGGGCTTCGGCATCCATGTCGGCGCGGCTCTTTCGTAGATAGATTAAGTATGGCATAGAATTACCTCGTTAATAACATTTTGAGCATGGGGTATACCCCATATCTTCGGCTTCGGATCGCGGGATTTCTTCGGGAGCATTCATGTTGGAACAACCTTGGCTAGAGTGATAACGTTTCCCCTTTGCTGTTACCCATACCATATCATTAAATCTTTTGCGCCCTTCATACACATCAAGGGCTGGTACATTAAGATTTGAGTAAGGTTCATCTTGAGCAAAATTATATCCCCCTTCAAATCCATCTATAAAACCAAGGCTATATCCCTTTTTATATCCATCATCAAAACTTTCATATCTTGATTGACCTTCAACAAACCCTTCATTATAACCAGCATCATAAGCAAGGTTGTCGTGGACTTGTTCGCCTTGCTCATATCCTTTTGAATACTCGGCGGAAGCACACGATGATAATTCAAATTCTAACCGCGCTTCATATCTATTTTGTTGGGACAATAGAGCGATAGTAAATGCAGCAATAATCAAACTCATAACGCCCAGTATTGTAAATCTTCTTTTTTTCATAAAATCCCCCCAAAAATGTCAGTATCATATTTTGATAAAAGCTTAATTTTTTAATTGATTAATAATCTCATTTCTTTTTTCTTGCTGTGCAGCAGTCAATCCGATATATTCAGCAATATCCTCAAGTGAATCTTCAATGTTACTAATTTTGAGGCCCATATCATATGTGCTATCCTGCAAATTGCCGATTTGCTTGCGAATGACAGCAACATCTTCTTTAGTGGCATAATTATCGGAAGTAGAATTTGTGGAAACAGTTGTTGCATTATCCGATGAGAGCATCGAGACTTGCTGTTGAAGGTCATTTACCTGTTGAGATAAATAAAAGTTTGAAAAAATTAAAAAGGCAACGCCGCATATTAATAGCAGAATTAAAAAATATGAAAATCTTGGTTTATTATGTTCAATTTCATCATAATTATCTTTTCTCATAGTGATACACCCTCCAATTAATGGATTTATTTACCAGTATTTCCTTTATTTTACATATTGTATAATAGTTTTGCACCCAGCCTCACCAATAGAAAGAGGTTGATCATTATGTCAAAGAAATACATATGTTACAGCAGGCACGAGATATACGCGATATACTATCGGGAGACTCGAATCATCTACTATAATATTGACTTCTGTGGCACGACTAAAATCATACTACTATTCTAATGACGGACCGGCTGGGTGTTTTATCCTGCCGTTTCAGTGCGAACATCCACCGGCGGGAACTGGCGCTCTAACTCTTCGGATGTATTTGGTACACCGTCAAAAATAGATTTCCTGGTTGGTATGCCGAAATTATCAAGGAAGCGATCCAGGAATTGCGTTCTAAGCTGTGGATCGATTTCAAAATAAGCCTTTAAAATTCCAAGCTCCCGATCAGACATTCCGTGATCCTTTGCGAACTTATCCAGGCTGAATACATTGGGTTGCATAGATTTTGGGCCGACTCCATCGCGCAACCATTTTTCGTTAATAAGGAATGTTTGGCATATAGATTTAATGGTTACATCAGAAGCATTGTGGCCTTCCTGTTCAATATGGCTCACGCCTCTCTGGGTTAGACCGATTTTTTTTGCAAAGTCGCTTTGATTCAGCCCAGATTCTTTTCTCACATCTTTTATTCTGGAATTTATACTATTCAAAAAATCACCTCCTGAATTGAATATAGCAGTGAAGTCTAAAAAAGTCAACAAAAATAAAATATTATATTGACAAATAGCATTAAAGGCTATATTATTGAGATATAAAAGAAGTGAAGTCTAAAGAGAGGAGGAAACCAAATGTCATGTAGAAGCGATACAGAAACCTTTTTGAACATGGAATTGCTGCCAGAAGCAGAGGAGATGGCAAAACTTTTAAAAGAAATACCGGTAGAAGCACAAAAGGCAATGTTTAACCAGATGATCGGAATGAAGATCATGGAGCAGATATATGATCCTGGTGGTGATAAGCGATCAGCATAGGAGGGAGGAAATGTTTTTAAGAAAGGAAAAAGAAAAGCCTGAGCAGATACAGGTTGTAATTAAAGAAGGGAACCGTTCTGACATCTTATGTATGGGAATCCCCGAAGGAATAGCCTTTGTTTCCCGCCTATTACAGTTGGGAGCATTTAAGGTAGAGGTTACGCGCTCCCCGAAGTTTACGGGGAATCTGGATGAACTACTAAAAGAATTGACATCTGGAAACATTGAACACAATTCCGAACGGGCTACCAAAGAACTTGTAAAAAATGGGCAGAGGCCTAATGAACGGTATAATTTTTACAATATGGTATCAGAGCAGTATGGAGAGCTGAGAAGAATAGACGCTATCGGGATTGTGGATTCCTTGAATAAGCAACATATTTTTGAATCCATTATTAAAAATAGTGAGGATAAAACTTGGGAAGCTTCTCTTTATATAGCGGCAATGCTGAGAATCATGGGTGAAGTTATCAGAAATATCGATTATGATACCTTAACGCCAGATGAAAGACGTATGCTGGGCGGGAATTTCATAAAAGACCTGGAAGGGCTGAAACGATATCTGGGAATAACAGCAGAGGCCCCATAGAGGGGCCGGGATTTTACAACTATCATAAGATGAGGCCAGCAAGCGCGATAAGAGAAGTAACAACCAAAGCGATCAGCATAGGAGGTGGAAAATTGGAAAGACCAGATGGAACGAGAGGAGCCAGGGTTATTCAGGTAATTGAAACAACGGCATTGAAAGGGCTTGGAACAGAAAAAGACCCAGCACGGGAGGTAACCCAATACTGGAGTCTGGATGGAAAATGTTTAGCGACATTTGATCCGCATCTTGCGTACCACAATATTGAATTTGAATGCAAAAATGTAAAGGAGTCGCTTATTTTGCCTGCATAGATTTCGCGTCTTCAACGACTAATTTCAATGAAATCAAATGAACGGAAGCAGTAATAAAAGTTTTCATATCATTAGTATCGCGATCAATATGTTTTCGCACATAATGTGCTTCGTCATTACCAAGCCAAGTAGCCTTTTCAACAAGCGATTTAATACCATCATCATCGATATATTTGCGGATACATGAACTAAGAGGCATTGATTTTATTGTTTCTGTATCATCAGGATTAAAGCAAACAGAGAAATCCTTAACAAGGAACTCAAGCGCTTTTCGGTAACCAAGACCCGCTATTTCGTTTAGCCCATAGGACTCTGCGGCGAGGGCCTGATTATATATTTCAACAAACTGTGGTGAGAGCTTTTCAATGTTGCTATTAAAAGCTTGCTTCACGGGAACAAGAGGCTCAACTGCTTTAATAGCGGCGTCTGAATATTTTCCCGAATTACAGTTCGCAAAATATGTACCAATAAAAGAATGTTCGCAATGAGGGCAAAACAAATAGAACTCAATTCTTGCCACTTTTTCATATTTGTATTGAAAACGCTTAAAAGCGCCCCCTCTATAAACCGGAGCAATAGCTGCGTTACATCTTGGACATTGCATTATTTGTTCAACTTGAAAAACGGCATCTGGATACATAGCGGGTTCTAAGGAATTAGCAGGGTAATTAACAATCATATTTGCCACCTCATAATGTACTCGGCCTGGCGGGGCCTGTAAGTACATTATAAACGGGAGGGGAAGAAAAGGCAACATGATGGACAATCAGTACCACATAAGATAGACAAGGAGGTGGTCTGTATGCCAAAAAGAAGAACTGTACCAATCGAGCAGGGAAATGTGGTACTAACGGTAGTCAAGAACGGCGCAAAGGTGTATTTCTGTGACGATTGCTGCCGGGATAAGACAGAGGAAGAGGTGCAAGAAATCTTGCAGAGGACAGCCGACGAGTTATTACCCAGGCTGAGAGCCGAGCACGAACGCAGGCTGAGAGCTGGGAAAGCCACAAAATAACAGGTCCGCCGCAAGGCGGAGCCGGTGGACAAGCTAAGGAGGAGAATATGAAAAGCGCATGGTTGACAGAGCAGGCCAACGACCTGCGAACCAAAGGAAAGCACGCGGTAATCGCAGAAATGACCGAAAAACAGAACGTAAACCTGAATCTGCTGGCCTATAAGGCCGGATACAGTAACCCCAAGGAAATGCTGGAGACAATGATCGGCGATCTCACTGGCTGGGGAGAGACAAGCCCCTGCCCGGAGTCTATGCGTAAGTGGTACGAGGAGGCCCACCAGAAAACGCTGGAAACGTATTATTTCCGCTTCTATCTGTACAACTATGATTATACGGTAGAACATCTGCATGAGATGCTCGCCGATATGAATATTTTCACTACAGAATATCAGGGATATTGCGATATTTGCGCAGACGAGGAGCGCGAAGAAGAACCCTGGGAGCGCTGCCTGGAGGTTACCAAGGAAATCTGCGAGGTGGGAGGGTACGAATAATGAGATCAGCGAAATTCTGGCGCAAGCAGTTTTACACGGCATGGCATGACGCAGAATTATGGAAATGTTGGACTGTTGGCCTGGCCCTGCTCAACCTGTTCTTGTCGGCCACAATCATCTATCTGCTGTATTTTGGGAGGTAACAGAATGTACATAATTGGATATGAGCCAGATGATGGAATGATCCGGTATTACTCCGGGAAGGAAAAGGGGGAGGTCAGATTCGTGTGCGGAGTTAGAGCGACGAAATATGCTGTCAAGTATAAGACCTACACCGGAGCGATAAAGAGGCTGAATGAATTGAAAACATTACCGGGAGGCAAAAAGGCCAGATTGTTCATCCTGCCGGAGGAAGTCTATGTGGCATACGAAGAGTGGGCCGCTCGGAGAGCCAAACAATTAAGAAGGGAAGCTGGAATAGAGTGAGAAGAGACTGGTATCGCTGCGAGGACTGCAAATGCTATCTGGACACAAGAGATAACGGCATATGCGACGAATGTCGCAAGAAACGGGAGCAGAGAGAGGTACAGAAGATCAGACACAATCCGATCAAGGCCGAGAAAGATGGTCAGTACCGCATGAACCTGGCTTGTAAATAGGATGGCCCCAGCGATACGCGGAATATCACCAGGGCCGGAAGGCTAACTACAATTAATATACCCTATAACGCGGAAAAATTCAAGAGGAGAAATATGCGAATTATCAACATAATCAACCTGAAAGGCGGCGTCGGCAAGACCACCACCGCCTTAGAAATGGGATACATATTACATCATAAGTACGGATACTCCGTGCTGCTGGTGGATAACGATAAGCAGGGCAATCTCAGCAGGGGAATGGACCTGTACACAGACAGCGGCATATGCCCGACGGCCCGCCTACTGTCCGGGGAGCCGGTGCAAGACCTGATCCACCGCGACGGCATTGACACCATAGCCGCTAATATGTCTCTGCTGACCGCCACCTACCGCCTGACCTCCGGGGCCGCAGCCAATGCAACGGGCCGGTATCGGGGCCTGAGGAAAGCGCGGAACCAGGACGGGAAACCATACGACTACGTGATCATAGACAATCCCCCAGACCTGGGGATCAACGTGATCAACGCCTTGATGGTCACCGACGACGTGATCATCCCTACCAAGATAGACCAGTGGGCGCTCGAAGGGCTGGATATCATCGGGGACCAGATCGTGGAGATCAAGCAGGTTAACCCGAGAATCCGTCTTGCGGAGGCATTGGTGACCATGTACCGCAATACACCGGCCTGCGCTGCCGGATTAGACTGGCTCCATAAGCACAATTACGACGCTTTCGACACCGCGATCAGGTATAGCGAGAAGGCCGCAGAGTGCACCTTCTTCGGCAAGCCCCTCCAGGACTATAGCCCCAGGAGCGCAGCCGCCGTATCTTACCGCCGGTTCGTGGCGGAATATCTGAGGAGGACAAGCTGATGAAAGGTATCGTAACAGAATATAACGACAACTGCCTGTTTTGTGGACGTCCTACAGAGGCCCAGCATCACTTGGTCTATGGCAAGGGTGCCCGTACAATCGCTGAAAAGCACGGCCTGAAAATCCCCTGCTGCAATAACTGCCACAACATGGGCGATCCCTTGGAGCGCATCCACGGAAACCCGATGGCCGAAATCATGTCAAAAGTCATCGGACAGCTGGCATACGAGAAACACGCCGTGGCCGCAGGCATGAGCGAGGCAGATGCCCGTGATTCCTTCCGGGCAGAATTTGGAGTCAGCTACTTATAGGAGGCATACATGGGAAAGTGGTCTGTAATGGAACTGATCGGCATATCTGCCGAGGACAAACAGGATTTTCAAGAAATCATGCTCTCACCTTATGAGGTGGAAGCATCGGAAAGCAATTTCTATTCTCAGGAAAACATCGAAGAGCTGGCGGACTCGATCCGCATGGTCGGCCAGCAGCAGCCGACGGTACTGGGCCGTGTGGATGGAGTCTATAAGATCATCAGCGGTCACCGCCGGAATCTGGCGAACATTCACAACATCGAAACCGGGGCATTCCCCTGGGACTATCAAGCAAAATATCTCTACAAGGACATGACCCCGGCCATGCTGGAGCTGTCCCTGATCGTCGGCAACGCCTTCAATCGTCGCCTGACCCCCTACGAGGAGACGGAACAGGCCGCGCGCCTGAAAGCTGCGCTGATCCGCGCCCGAGACGAGGATGGGCTGGAGATCACCGGGAAACTGCGAGACGTGGTAGCCGACATCCTCCAGACCAGCCGCACGAAGGTAGCGCGCATGGACAAGATCAACAACAGTCTGGAACCGGAGGCCCGTGAACAGTTCAAAGCTGGGAAACTGGGGAAATCTGCGGCCTATGAGACGGCGAAACTGCCGGAGGAAGAGCAGCGCCAGATCGCTGCCCAGGCCGCAGCCGGAAAAGCGGTCAAACACAAGGAGGTTGCGGAGAAGGTGGCCGAAAAGAAGGCTGAACAGGCCGCAGCCCGCGCCGAGAAAGCCGCCAAGAAAGCGGAAGCAGCTCAGACAGCCGCCGCCCAGGCAGGACTCCAGGCAGAGCGCGCAGCGGAAAGCGCCGACACCAGCGCAACACTGACATCTGCCCACATGAATCCGCCGGAACCTGCTGAACAGCAGGAATGGACTACCAGGGATTGGGCAATCTACCACCTCCGGGAGCTGATGGGCGTGGCAAGCTATATTACAGAGGATGATCTGATCGTATTGCAGGACATTTTAATGGCCGCGACAGGGAGGCGAGACAATGAACGATGCTAAACTGCGGGGCGCAATTACTCCCCGCGAAATTTCACAACTGCGGGCCAGACTTAGAGTAGGCCAGAAGATTCCTTGCCGCATTGAAATTGCCTGTTTTGGGCGCGGCGAGCGCGAACGCTTCTTCGAGGAGGCAATCCGCAAGCTGCCGGTCAAGCGCAAGTATCGCCACATTGTGGAGGTATCCGGCATGGGGATATACAGGGACACCACCATATCATACGCGGAGCTTGCCCTTCTGCTGCGCGCAGAGGGGAGAAGAATATAGGAGGCATGTATGGGATTTGAAGTATTTGACCGCTACGAGTGTGACGGTCAAATGGAACTGACAGAGCCGCCGATGAAAAAGAGCGAGTTGCAAGCATACCTGAAAGGATTCCGCCGGGATGGAGAGGTAGCGGTGGTTGTAGTGGACTCACGGGGACGTAACCGCTACCCCGTCCGCCGTACAATGTGTGTCACAGATATGGGTGATCCGGTAATCATCATCGATGTGGGGAACCCGGAAAATCTGGACACCGAAAACCTGGAGCACACGGACCTGTCAGACCAGATGCAGCTCGATCTATTGGGAGAGGAGGAACGGACCAATGGTAAGCATTAATATGGAAATGCCAGCTGCGTGCAGCAAATGCAGCCTGTACGAATCGGGAGGACACAACCAGAACGGGCCATATGATGGAGCCTGCTATCTTGCCAAGCGTTGCATGATGGGACATAAGGTAACCCAGGGTAGGCCATTATGGTGCCCGCTAAAGCCAGCGGAGGGAGTGCCGGATACAATGGATCGCTGCTACCTGGGAAGCCCGTGCAGGTTTCAGACGCCAGTATTTAATAATTCACGGATTTAGTTGATTAATAATTTCCACAATCTTCACGATATAGAAAGAGGTGTGCACATGACATTAAAAGAGCTGGCACAGATGTATGGTATGAGCGTAGCAGAGTTATGCGAGCGCAGCGGGTATACGCGGCAGGGCCTTAACCGTATTCTGCGGAGCGACAAGGTTACATATCCGGGACGGTTCCGGGATGCTCTGCTGCATCTTCTGGTCGTGTCAAAAAACATAGCAGAGGAAGAGGCTGCAAAGGCCAAGGAGAGAGACAGATTGCGGTTTGAGGCTTTGGACAAGCTGGCAACCGCAAAGGGTGTGCAGTGGAAGCCCAACCAGGAACCGTTTGACGACTCGCCGGAAGGGATCGCCAGGAGAGCAGACACGGATTTAACTGAGGAAGGGGAATAGATGAAAATATATGAAAAAATCGCGGAACAGGATGTGCTGAAAGTATTATCTGACGCCTGTTTCTCTATTGATTCTCGTGACCCCTGTTTCAGGACCATTCCAAATATTGCATGGCTATTGCATACGAGCAACTACCAAGTTCGAAAGAATATGCGTAAGCTTGTTGAGCAGGGATTTGCGAAAAAAGTATGCGTATATGTCTATGATGATTATAAGGATGTTGGTTTTCCACAAACAGGATACAGGTTAACTCTCAAAGGAAAAAGCACAGAGAAATACAAGGAAGTAGAAAAATATCACCGAGAAATTTTTGGTGAAGTTGCAATTATGCTAATGGACTAAATCGTTATTTTGAAAACTAAGAAAGGAGGCCGGAGCGGTGCGCACCGTTGACGGGATATCCCGGCTCCTTTTGAAAAATGGAAAAGAAAGAATTAACCACCGAAAAGTGGAAAGCAGAGAAGCGAAAGAAAAAGGCCCAGATGACCGCCATGCAGGCGCTGCCGTATGAAGTCAAGGTGAAGCGCGCAGAGCTTCGGGCTATTGAATACGTTGAAAAGTTGGATGATATGGGCCTTAACGCCCATGTGAGCGTAGGAGGATTGGATAGTATTGTACTGCTGCTGTTTCTGCGGAAGATTGGCATTGATGTGCCAGCTATATCAGTATCAGCGCTAGAGGATAAGAGCATTCAGAGGATACACCGGGAACTGGGAGTGATCCTGATACGTCCGGGAAAGCCCAAAGTGCAGATTTTGCAGGAATATGGCTTCCCGGTTATCTCCAAGAAGATAGCCGGAAGGATCGAAACCTTACAGAACCCTACGGACAAGAACAAGACAGTCCGTCATGCCATTATTACTGGGGAGTGCGGAGCACAAGGGCATTATGCGAAGAACAGTCGGATGAAGTTGCCGCAGAAGTGGCTGGAGTTATTCGCGGGCTACGAGAACGCGAACGAAGGGGTGAATTATAAGATAGCGCCCTTCAAGGTCAGTAACAAGTGTTGCCTGCATATGAAAGAGAAGCCATGTGACCGTTGGGCAAAGGAGCATAACAGCCGTCCATTTTTGGGATTAATGGCCTCTGAGGGAGGGCAGCGAGAAGAATCGCTTACAGAACATGGCTGCAATTATTTCGGAAAAGGGGTTATCCGCAGTGCGCCGTTCACACCATTTCTGAGACAGGACCTTTTGCAGTTGGCGCTTGACCTCAAGGCGCCGGTGCCGGAGATATACGGAACCATTGAACGAAAGCCGGATGGAACCCTGTATACCACAGGCGCCCAGAGGACCGGCTGTAGCATGTGCGGTTTCGGGATCCACTTGGAACCGCGTCCCCATCGGTTCGATCAGCTGCGGAAACGGAACCCGAAGGAATGGGAGTTTTGGATGTACCGGTGCTGCACAGACCCGGAAACAGGGGAGAAGTTTGGCTGGGGCCGGGTATTGGATTACATCGGAGTCGAGTGGGAGAACATACCAGATGGTGTAGAATTACCTGGCCAGATGGATTTTTTCACAGATGGGTTTATTTCATAAAATTAACATTTCCGGGAGAACCGGAGGAAAGGGAAGCAATGAAAAGGACAATAGAAT
>OBXQ01000100.1_pt1 | contig 72276 bp, 60 predicted proteins | sample 1476641 | NCBI WGS metagenome assembly OBXQ01 (sample SAMEA2580174, study PRJEB22360) | human gut metagenome | biome: human gut; feature: human-associated habitat; material: faeces | place: Denmark | collected 2008/2010
TACCGGGCGGATTCCGGACTTGCACCGGTTAGAAACGTGCGCCGCCGGGCACACATCGTGATGGGAGAGCGCCCCGGGGCGCTCTCCCATTATTTGATCCGTCTTAATAGTAAAACTCCTTCTCATCCTCCAGCCGCAGGACACCCAGGCAGGCCCGGTCTCCGCTTATGGCGCAGCCGCAATCCAGGCAGGTAAAATACTTATCCCGAAAGATTCTGGCACGGCCGCTTTTGTCGCAGCTGGCGCTGCAAAAGTACGTGGTGATGGTGTGCCCGATCAACACCCTTCGCCCCATTTCCCAGACCGCTCTCAGGGTCCGGTCTCCCTTCCACTGTTCATCCGAGGCCCGCCGCCAAACCATGTCGTACAGCAGCTCCAACTCATCCTCCCCCATGTCCCTCACACGCACCGGCCGGTCCGTATAGCGCAGATTCGGGTAAGCGTGCACCAGGTAATAATGCTTTCCCTCCACACAGAGGTCCGGAATGGCAACATAAGAATCCGCTATCAATTTCAAAATTGCGTCCTGCTCCCTGTCCTCCAGCGCCAAAAAGCGCTGGGCCGTGGGCCTTCCGCCGTTTGACATCCAGCTCTCGGTCCATCCCTCGTCCCCGCACTGTATGCAGCAGTACAAAAACAGTTCATGATTTCCAATAAAAAGGGAAATATTCTCACGGCCCATGATATCCTGCAAAATACGGATTCCGTCCTCTCCCCGGTCGATCACATCCCCAAGAATATAGAGCTTGTCGTCCTCCCCCAGGTTCAAATCCTCCAGCATCGCCTGATATTTATCCCATCTTCCGTGAATATCCGCACAGACATAATTCATAAACGAATCCCCTCCTTCTCCTGCCGTCCTGTGACAGCGTGCTGATTTTAGTTTACCACAGTTTAGATGAATTCTCGGCTTCAATTCAGGTTTTATTTGTCGGTTGCAGAGCGAGGCGGCACGGCGGTACGGCGCGGCGGCCCGACACGCCTGACGGAGGCGGGCGGATTTGTCGGGTTGGGTGGCCCGGGCCGCCAAACCGGCTCACCGCCGCCGCATTTCCGGGAGAGGTATTCTCACTCCATTTAAAACACCGCATATACTACAGTAAAACTACGATCGGTGGTATTTCTCATGAACAATGATCCTCGTGGCACCATGTTCCAGCAAGGGGATATTATGCGCATCAACAACGCCTATGTGGAAGATGTCTCCTGTTCCAATAATTCATCGGGCAGTATCCTGGTCTCCTACGCTGTGCGGGAGCCGGGGCAGGCTGTGTCCATACAGCAAATCAGATTAAATCTCAACCGTCAGACAACGGTAACCAATGCAGCGGGGCAAAACTCCTGCATATGCTGCATCCGTAAAGGGATGTGGGTTAACGTGGGCTTCTCTCCCGCCATGACCCGAAGCATCCCGCCTCAGTCCAACGCCTTCTGGGTTGCGATCCAGAGGACGCCCCAGATCCCGGTTCCGCCGGTGCAGCCGGTTCCCCCGATTCAGCCGCTACCGCCCGTGCAGCCCTGGCCTCCGGTACAGCCGCTGCCGCCCGTGCGGCCCTGGCCTCCGGTAGCGCCGCTGCCGCCCAGACCTCCGGTGCAGCCAATTCCGCCCAGGCCCCTTCCCCCCAGACCTCCGGTGCGGCCCACGCCGCCCCAGCGCCCCTCCTCCGTGACCACAGGCAGAATCGCCCGGATTGATTTCAACAACCGCTATATTTTGCTGGGAAGCGCCAACAATCCCAACGATCAGACCCGGTTCAACATCTCCAACGCGACGGTGTTTACCAACCGCTTCGGAGCTCCGATCCGCTTCGGCGACCTCCGCCCCGGCCAGATGGTCCGAATCACCCATTCCAATGCGGAGACGCTCAGCATTCCGCCGCAGTCGGCCGCGTTTCGGGTGCAGGTGTTGTAAAACAGGACCGGACGGCAAAATCTACTCTTCTGAATGAAAAACAGAATCCCCGGGGAACTGCTGCTCCCCGGGGATTCGTCCGGGTGCCAATGGCAGGCAATCGTTTTGGGGCTGCCATCCATATGTGCTAAGAATACTCCAAATCAGGATATTCGCACGCCGGATCCGATACCCCGAAAAGCTGCCTCCGCCCGCTTTCCTCCAACAGCCGCCCATTGTCGTTCCACTCCCCGTACATAATTCCCTTTTTAGTATTCTCGATCAATTTATCCAGCCGGGCCTGAAATAATTGAGGTTGCTTCTTTTTAATCTGTATCGTATCGATCCGTACCCGCTGGTATAAAACGGGAAATTTCAAAAAGTTCTCCCACACTTCGGCGTCATTTTTCCCAAACGCTCCATTCTGCGGCAGCGCTCTTTATTTAATTCAGACCACAAACTTCTCTTTCTGCGCGGGGCCAGTCTCTGAGCCGTGACTCCATTTTCCATTTTCTTCGTGGTACCGTCGATCCAGCCAAAACACAAGGCTTCTTCCACCGCATCGATATACCAAAATGTTTCGTCATCCGTTGGACGGCCCCGCCTCACAACCACCCAGCATTCATTTTCTTTATCATGATTCTCCATAAGCCATTCCCGCAATTCATCACGATCTCCCGCCGGCAGCAAGTTGATAAAATCCATGTAATACAAGACCTCCAAAGTTTGATTTCCACGGCCAAAACAGCTTCCGCTCGGCCCCCAATTCCGCTGCATGATTCCTGCAGTCATTCGGCTCTTGACAAACGCCCCCTAAACGTCTAAAATGATAGCAAGCACTTGCATGGAGGTCAATATGGACGATACCAGCCAGAAAATCATCGACGCGACAATGGCATTAATCCGCGACAAAGGCTATGTTGCAACGACCACAAAGGACATTGCACATCTGGCCGGCGTGAATGAATGCACGTTGTTCCGGAAATTCAAAAACAAAAAGGATATCGTGTTAAACGGCGTCGCACAGGAAAAATGGCGCGCGAATATTACCCCGGAGCTATTTCAAAATGTAGTCTGGGAGCTTGGGCCCGATTTGGAAATGTTTATGACCGCATATATGGACCGGATCACCCCGGACTTTGTAAACCTGTCCATCGGACTCAGGGCGCCCCAGCTCTATGATGAAACCGCCCCCCTGATCATGAAAGTGCCCCAGGCCTTTCTTTCCTCTTTGATTGAATATTTTGAAAAAATGGAGCAATTAGGGAAAATACGCCATATGGACTTTGAAAGCCTGGCAATGACCATTTTCTCATCCACGTTCGGCTACACGTTTTTGAAGTCCTCTTTCAATCAGGAGCTTACGGGCCTTGACCGGGAACAGTTTATCAAAAACAGCGTGGCGGTATTTCTAAACGGAATTTCAGATCGGGATTTCTGAGCGTTAAACCATGGTACTGTACTTCCAGTACCATTTTATAAGCAGCAAATGCAAGCAAGCACACGCATACAAGGAGGCGGATTCGATTGATAACAGGAGCAGAATTATTTGTAAAAGCACTGAAAGCGGAACAGGTGGATACGCTGTTCGCTTATCCGGGAGGCCAGGCAATCGACCTTTTTAACGCCCTTTACGGCGAGTGGGACATCGACGTGATTCTGCCGCGCCACGAACAGGGGTTAGTCCACGCCGCGGACGGTTACGCGCGTTCCACCGGAAAAACCGGCGTCTGTCTGGTCACGAGCGGGCCGGGGGCCACAAATCTGGTGACGGGAATCGCCACGGCCAATTACGACAGCGTTCCCCTGGTCTGTTTTACAGGGCAAGTCCCCACCGGACTGATCGGCAACGACGCATTTCAGGAGGTGGACATTGTGGGAATCACGAGAAACATCTGTAAATATGCGGTCACGGTCCGCAAACGCGATGATTTGGCGGAGACCATCAAAAAAGCCTTTTATATTGCCCGAACGGGAAAGCCGGGCGTTGTGGTGATTGACCTGCCCAAGGATATCCAGCAGGCGTACGGAAGTGACGAATACCCGGAAGAAGTGGAGATCAGAGGCTATAAACCTAAGGGCTCCGTCCATGCAGGGCAGATCAAAAAAGCCGTGGAAGTATTAAATCGCGCCAAAAAGCCCGTGTTCCTCATTGGCGGGGGCGTCATCATCAGCCGCGCCCAGGATGAAATGCAGCGGCTGGCCGAAGCCACGGGCGTTCCCGTCATTACCACCATTATGGGAAAGGGGGCCATTCCCACAACCCACGACCTCTACATTGGAAATATCGGAATACACGGGAGCTACGCGGCGAACACGGCGATCAGTCACTGCGACGTTCTGTTTTCCATCGGTACCAGATTTAACGACCGCATAACGGGCAAAATCGGTGAATTTGCCCCCAATGCGGCGATCATCCACATCGACATAGACCCTGCCTCCATTTCAAGAAATATCGCGGTAGACATTCCCATTGTGGCCGACGCCAAAAGCGCGATCTCAGCGCTGCTGGAAAAGGCGCAGCCAGGCGGCACCGGGAAATGGCTGGAGGAAATAAACGTCTGGAAAAAGCAGCACCCCATATCCATGGGACCGGAGGGACTGACGCCCCAGAAAATCATAAGCGCCATTAACGACGCCTTTGACAACGTCATTATCGCCACGGATGTAGGACAAAACCAGTTGTGGGCCACGCAGTTTCTTGAACTTAGAAAGAACAGACAGCTGCTCACCTCCGGCGGATTAGGAACCATGGGCTACGGGCTCCCGGCCGCCATAGGGGCTAAAATCGGAAATCCCGACAGGGATGTGATCGTGATTACCGGCGACGGCGGCATGCAGATGAACATACAGGAGATGGCCACCGCCGTCTGCTGCGGACTGCCTCTCATCATCTGCATCTTAAACAACGGTTATCTGGGAAATGTACGGCAGTGGCAGGAAATGTTTTTCAATAAGCGCTATTCCGGCACCTGCATGCGCCGTCGCAGGAGCTGCCCCCCGGACTGTAATTCTCCGGCGGACCGCTGCCCGGAATACACGCCGGATTTTATAAAATTGGCGGAAAGTTATGGCGCAAACGGAATCCGCGTCACTTCCGAAACGGAAATTGCGGCTGCGTTAACAGCGGCAAAAGGTACGCCAAAGGTGCCGACGGTCATTGAGTTTCTCATTGAGCGGGAAGCCAACGTTCTGCCCATTGTTCCGCCGGGCAACGCTCTCGACCATATGATTTTGGAAAGCGGGGATAACTGATATGAAAAAAAGATGGCTCTGTTTATTCGTCGAAAATGAGATCGGCGTGCTCGCCAGAATTTCGGGATTATTTTCCGGGAAGTCCTACAATCTGGACAGCCTGACCGTCGGCGTGACGGAAGACAATACCGTTTCCCGGATGACCATCAGCCTGACCAGCGACGACAAAACCTTTGAACAGGTAAAAAAGCAGCTGGGCCGGAGCGTGGAAGTCATCAAGGTCGTGGATTATACCGACATACCGATCCACATGAAGGAATTGATGTTCGTGAGAGTCAATCACTGCTCCGACCGGGATATCGACGAGCTGTTTCGCATTTCCCGGATCTTTCACGTGTCGGTCATCGATTATGCCACGGCAACAGTATTGATTGAGAGCGTGCAGACGGAAGCACGCAATCAGGAGCTGATCGTTTTGATGGAAAAATGCTATCCCAACCGGGTGGAGGTTGTGCGGGGCGGTAGCGTGGCGGTTGAGGCGTTGAGCGTGGGGGAACGATAACAGCGTGGCGGAGAGGTATCAGCGCAAATAACCGCTTACCACAACGGGACGGCAGCCGGTTGTGATGAGCGGTTATGTTCTTTATACCTTTCCAAGAACCATAAACTCGTAGGGTTCCATTGTATACGTTTCCCCTTCCGGGTCCATTTGACGGGCTTCATAGTTTTCCAGCAAGACCGGATCGCCACGCCAGTCTCCGTCCGCCTTAACCGTATGCTTCTCTCCGTCCAGATTGCAGAACACGACGATCTGCTGCTCCCCAAGTTTTCTCTGGTACGCCAGCACCCGGTCCGTTTCGGTCTCTAAAAAGGAGATTTCTCCCTCTGCAATGACCGGGTACATTTTTCGCATGGCAATCAGCTTCTTATAAAAAGATAGAATGGAATCCTGGTCGTTTTGCTGGGCTTCGACCGTAATTTCGTTTCTAAATCCGGCCGACATGGGAAGCCACGGCTCCGTCTCGGAAAATCCGCCGTACCGTTCCCCATTCCACTGCATGGGCGTCCGGCTGTTGTCCCGCGATCTGGCCGCCAACGTCTCCAGCGCCTCTCTCTCTGTCTTTCCATTTTTCAACAAAATCTGATAATAATTCAGGCTTTCCACATCCCGGTATTGTTCGATGGAAGGATAATGGGCGTTCAGCATTCCAATCTCTTCCCCCTGATAAATATAGGGGGTTCCGCGCATAAAATGAATCATACCTGCCAACATTTTCGCCGACTGCTTCCAATAGGCCGTTTCATCTCCCAGTCTGCTTACAATCCGGGGTTGATCGTGGTTACACCAGAACAGCGCGTTCCAGCCGTGCCCTTTCTGCATCTGTATCTGCCACTCAATAAAGAGCTCTTTCAACTTCTGATAATCCGCAGGCATCAGCGCCCATTTATCCCCGTCCTTGTAATCCACTTTCAGATGGTGGAAATTAAAGCACATGGAGAGTTCCTTTTCCTCCGGCGCAGAATACCGGATACAGTGTTCGACCGACGTGGAAGACATCTCGCCCACCGTCACGAAATCCTCAATCCCCGCATCCCGCACCAGTTCCTTCAGATACTCATGAATATGGGGGCCGTCGCTGTAAAATCTCCGTCCGTCTCCCAGGAAATCATCCTCCATCACCTCCGGCTTGGAAACCAGATTGATCACGTCAAAACGGAATGCCTTTATGCCTTTGTTTTTCCAGAACCGCAGAATCTCCTTTAATTCTTCACGGACCCTGGGGTTATCCCAGTTTAAATCCGCCTGGGTCACATCGTATAACCGGAGATACCATTTTTTAAGGGCGGGTACATATTCCCAAGCCGGGCCGCCGAATTTTGACTGCCAGTTTGTGGGAATGCGGTCCGGCCTGCCGTCCTTGAATATATAATACTTCTGATAGGTCTCATCCCCTGCCAGAGCCTGCTGAAACCATGTGTGTTCAGTGGAGGTATGATTGAATACCATGTCGAGCATCAGTCCCATTCCTCTTGCCTCGCTCTGCCGGATCAGCTCTTCCAAATCCTCCATTGTCCCAAACTTGGGATCAACTGCGCAGTAATCCGCCACATCATACCCATTATCATGTTGGGGGGATGGAAAAAACGGTGTCAGCCACAGGTAATCCACCCCCAATTCCTGCAGATAATCCAATTTTTCAATCACTCCGGGGATGTCTCCAAAACCATCCCCGTTGGTGTCCCGAAAGGACTTCGGATAAATCTGATAAACTACTTTATTGCTGAAATCTGCCATTTTGCGCCTCCCTGTATCTCCTTTATTGGAACGTTGCCACTGCGGTTTCGTTTTCTGTTACCTTCATTCCGGTCCGGAACCGGATCGCCTTTGCGTTTCCTGGATTGCTGATGATGCAAACCGTGACATCCGGGTGGCCTGCCGCCTTGATTTTAGCCCGGTCAAATTTTATCAGCGGCGTTCCCGCGCTGACCTTCTGGCCTTCCTGCACCAGATATTCAAATCCGTCCCCGTTCATGCCGACCGTATCAATTCCGATATGCAGCAGTACCTCCATACCATTTTCCAGCTTTAGCCCGCAGGCATGGCGTGAGTCCGGCATAAGCGCCGCGATCTCTGCGTCCGCAGGTGCGTACAGCGTATCGCTTTCCGGGATAATCGCCATACCATCCCCTAAAATTCCTTCTGAGAAAACACCATCTTTGACTTCAACTAAAGGAATGGCCGTTCCGGATAAGAATGCCGTTAATGTTCCCGCCGGCTTTTCATTTGCTTCTGTTTCCCCCATTTTTGCAGCCATAACGCCCGCCGCGGCGCTTGAACCTGCGACTGCGGCGATTTCTGCCAACTCTGCCGTCTGACCCGCAGGAACCGCCTGCAGACGTTTCTTTCCCGCGATTGCGGTCAGCAGGAATGGAACTGCAAATGCAATCGCCATGCAGATTGCAAAGGAACCCATAAACTGGGGCTGGATGGACAGGAGGCCGGGGAGACCGCCCACGCCGATGGCATTTGCCGTTGTCCCCATGGCCACGCAGGCAACCGCCGCAATACCGGAGCCAATCATGCCGCAGACAAACGGAAAACCCCGCTTTAAGTTCACACCGAAAATGGCCGGTTCCGTAACGCCAAGGTAGCAGGAAATACATGCCGGAATATTCACTTCCTGGGCTTCGGGATCATTTTTCTGCAGCCAGATCATTCCAAGAACCGCAGAGCCTTGGGCAATATTGGACAGGGCGATCATCGGCCACAGCATGGTTCCGCCGTAATCCGCAATCAACTGCAGGTCAATGGCATTGGACATATGATGAAGTCCCGTGATGACCAGCGGGGCGTAAATAGTGCCAAAAATCGCCGCAAACACAACCTTAAAGGTTCCGGTGATTCCGGAAAATACGAGTGCGGAAACCGCCGCTCCAATCTTCCAGCCGATGGGGCCAAGTATAAAATGCGCCGCGATGACCGACAGTAACAAACTACAGAACGGAACCACGATCATGGAGATGACCTGGGGCGTGATCTTCCGGAAGAATTTTTCCAGATAAACCAGGGTAAACGCCGCCAAAATCGCAGGAATGACCTGGCCCTGATAACCGATCATATTGACCTGGAAGCCGCCAAAATTCCACTTGGGAATGTCCGCCGCCACTGTGCCGGCAACCGCGTAAGCGTTCAGCAGCTGTCCGGATACCAGCGTCAGGCCAAGTACAATGCCGAGCATCTGCGTGGTGCCCATCTTTTTTGTCACCGACCAGCAGATACCAACCGGCAGCATATGGAATACCGCCTCGCCGATCAACCACAGAAAACTGTCGATGCCCGCCCAGAACTGGCTGATGTCGCACAAGGTTTTCGTCCCATTTTCAAACAGATATAAGCTGTCAATACAGTTGCGGAAGCCGAGAATCAAACCTCCTGTAATAATTGCCGGAATCAGCGGTGCAAAAATCTCCGCCAGCGCAGTGACCACCCGCTGCAGTACGTTCTGGTTTTTCTTTGCCGCCTGATTGACCGCCTCCTTCGACGCCCCTTCAATCCCCGCCTCTTTTACAAAGTCATTGTAAAAATCAGCTACCGTATTGCCGATAATCACCTGAAACTGCCCCGACTGCGTAAAGCTTCCCTTCACAACCTTCATGGCCTCAATCGCTTTCACATCCGCTTTTCCCGGGTCCGCCAGAGCAAAACGCATTCTTGTCATACAATGCGAAACCGCCGCGATGTTCTCTCTTCCGCCCACCAGACGCAGCAGCTCTTTTGCGTCCTCTGCATATCTTCCCATTCTCTGATCCCTCCACCTGTTTTGCAAACTTGTTTAAACATGTTTCTTGATTCTGTTATATCATACTTGTTTGAACATGTCAACTCTTTTTTCAGAAAGTTGTTTAAACAAGGTGCTGACTCTTCTCGGAAAATCCGTCGGCGCGGGCCATACAGAAACGAAAAAATCAGATGCTTCCCTTTTGGGTGTGATATGGAAAAAGGCTTGCCATGACATTTTTTGTCTTGGCGAGCCCTTGGGGTTAAAATTGTATCACACTCTGCCACACGGGCAGATATCTTCTGCGTACCAGTAGAACACAATCGCTTTTCTTTGCTAAGAATATATTACGTTTCAAGGATTTAAATGGTGTTTGTGCGTAATAAGTATTCGATTCTGTGCTACTGATTGCTTCTTATGACCATCTATTCTATTTAATTAAAAAATCATCCTCCATTTGCAATTTCTTTATAAGTTGGTTGGTCTCTGTTTTAAAGTGTTCCTTATTATTTTCATAATCTTTTATTCTCATTTGGAACCAGAACTCCGGACTTATTGTAATCCCCGTGACATCATATTTGATTTGTGTTGCTAGTAAAATATAGAGAGACATAACTTTATATCGATTCATGCTTTCTGGTTTTTTAGCATTACGATAATTCTCTTTTTGCATTAAAGCCGCCAACTGTATTGCTTTTTCTGAACCATATGCGTATATATTATTTAATAAATTATTTATTTCTTGTATTGTTATTTCTTGATTCTGGTTTCCGGTTTGAACCATTGTATCTAAAAGCTTTAAAATGTCATATGGTATGGTAGACATTTTATCTATATGAACGCCCATTCTTTGTTTGTTCAACTCATTTTTAAAACTTTTACTTAAAGAAACAAATGTTACCACAAACCCAATTATTGATATTATAGTGGGAACGGCAATGGTAAGCCAATCATTTAAATCCATATGTGAATCCTCTCTTTATCACGTTTGTACAAAAACACTTAATAAAGAATTTCTGCAAATAGCTAGACCGGAATAAATAACAACAGCTAGCCTGAGTTATCCTATCGTATAAGGGAAAAGAACCCCAGAAAGTGGCCTCTTTCTGGGGTTCATCTTTGTATTATAACTGTCTTAAAAAAATATCAATAGCTCATATTTTACATTTCTTTGTTATTCCAGCCGTCAAGTATTCCTTAGAACTTCCCAGCCTTCGCCGCTTCCTCAATCCCCACAGCCACAGCCACAGTCGCGCCAACCATCGGGTTGTTGCCCATACCGATCAGACCCATCATCTCAACGTGAGCCGGAACGGAGGAAGAACCTGCGAACTGAGCGTCGGAGTGCATACGGCCCATGGTGTCGGTCATGCCGTAGGAAGCCGGACCTGCCGCCATGTTGTCGGGATGCAGGGTACGGCCGGTGCCGCCGCCGGAAGCTACGGAGAAGTATTTCTTGCCCTTCTCAACGCATTCCTTCTTGTAGGTGCCTGCAACCGGATGCTGGAAACGGGTGGGGTTGGTGGAGTTGCCGGTGATGGACACGTCCACGCCTTCCTTCCACATGATGGCAACGCCCTCGGTCACATCGTTGGCGCCGTAGCAGTTCACCTTTGCTCTGAGGCCCTCGGAGTAGGACTTTCTCCACAGCTCTTTCACTTCGCCGGTGTAGTAGTCCATCTCGGTCTCAACATATGTAAAACCGTTGATTCTGGAAATAACCTGTGCGGCGTCTTTTCCCAGACCGTTTAAGATAACGCGCAGGGGTTTCTGGCGAACCTTGTTGGCCTTCTCGGCGATACCGATCGCGCCCTCAGCGGCTGCGAAGGACTCGTGGCCAGCCAGGAAGCAGAAGCAGTCGGTTCCCTCTTCCAGCAGCATCTTGCCCAGGTTTCCGTGTCCCAGACCAACCTTACGCTGATCGGCAACAGAGCCGGGAATACAGAACGCCTGCAGGCCCTCGCCGATTGCAGCGGCAGCCTCGGCAGCTTTTCTGCAGCCCTTCTTGATTGCGATCGCAGCGCCTACGGTATAAGCCCAGCAAGCGTTCTCAAAGCAGATCGGCTGGATCTTCTTAACCTGATCGTAAACATCCAGACCGGCATCCTTGGTGATCTTCTCAGCCTCCTCAATGGAAGCAATGCCATAGCTATTCAAAACGGAATTGATTTTGTCAATTCTTCTCTCATAAGATTCAAATAATGCCATTTTCTTATCCTCCTAATTGGTCTTCATCATTCTTTACGCGGGTCGATAATCTTAACAGCGTCGGCAACGCGGCCGTACTGGCCTTTTGCTTTCTCCCATGCGGTGTTGGGATCGTCACCCTTCTTGATGAAATCAGTCATCTTGCCAAGGCTTACGAACTGATAACCAATGATCTCGTCGTCTGCATCCAGCGCGATGCCGGTTACATAGCCTTCGGCCATCTCCAAATAGCGAGGACCTTTCTTTAAGGTTCCGTACATGGTGCCCACCTGAGAGCGCAGGCCCTTGCCCAGATCCTCCAGGCCGGCTCCGATGGGAAGTCCATCCTCGGAGAACGCGCTCTGGGTTCTGCCGTAAGCGATCTGTAAGAACAGCTCTCTCATGGCGGTGTTGATGGCGTCACATACCAGGTCTGTATTTAAAGCTTCCAGAACCGTGCGGCCCGGAAGGATTTCAGCTGCCATAGCTGCGGAGTGGGTCATACCGGAACATCCGATGGTCTCAACCAGCGCTTCCTGGATAATGCCCTCCTTAACGTTCAGTGTCAGTTTGCAGGCACCCTGCTGCGGAGCACACCAGCCCACGCCATGAGTCAGGCCGGAAATGTCTTTGATCTCTTTTGATTTTACCCATTTAGCTTCTTCCGGGATTGGAGCAGCGCCATGATGAACGCCCTGTGCAACTGTGCACATCTCTTCTACTTCCTGTGAATAAATCATGTGTTAAAACTCCTTTCAAAAATGAATTTAATCAAGTACAGTGCCCTTTGTTAAATTTATCACATCATACTTATCTCCATTCTCTCACAAAAAGTGGCATTTTACAAGCAGTTTTTTCTTAATTCGCCAGAAAAAAACGGAGCAGGAAATCCTTCCCGCCCCGTCATTTCTAACGAACATTCCACCTGCGCATAATCCGCTGATAATAAATAAAAAACACGATCCCCTTGATTATGCTGGAAATCGTCAGCGCCCACCACACGCCGTCCAGTCCCAGTGCCGTGGTTCCCAGCACAATGGCCATGGGAATCCGCAGCGCGGTGAGGATAATGGTGATCACGGAAGCCTCCATGGTCCGCCCCAGACCGGACATAGCGCCCACGGTCATCAGCTCAATGCACATGAACATCTCGCAGACGCCCAGGATGCGCAGGTAACTGGCCCCTGCCGGAATCACCTCCGGCTCATGGATGAAGATGCTGAAAATGGGCGTTGCGCCAAAAATCAGCAGCAGGGAGGTGAAAATGCCCCAAACGAACATCAGCCCCGCCGCCGTGGTGTAGCCCTTTTTCACGCGCTTTAAATTCCCCGCGCCGTAGTTCTGCCCGGTGAAGGCGTTGATGGCCGTGCCGAAGCCCTCGGCGGTCATCCAGGAAATGGCCTCGATCTGGCCGCCCACCCGCTGCACCGCAACCGCCGCGTCGCCCCAGCTGGTCACAAACCGGGTGAGGTACATGGAGATGCTGCAATAGATCATATCCTGGATCGCGGTGGGAAAACCGATCCGCACAATACTTTTAAAATGCCTGCGGGACGTGGGCTTCCAGATCCGCAGCTGCCTGGAGAGAATGGAATCCTTCCGCGCGGAGATCAGGAGCACCGCCAGCACCACCGCCTGGGCCGTCACCGTGGCGATAGCCGCGCCCGCGACACCCAGCCGTGGAAACGGACCAAGGCCCAGGATCAGCATGGGATCCAGGATCATGTTCAGAGCCAGGCCCACGCCGTTGGCCAGAAACGGCGTTCTGCTGTTGCCCACCGCGGTGTACAGCCCGGTCATGGTCTGCCCCAGGTGGGAAAACACCAGCATGCCGCAGGCGATGCGCAGGTAAATGACCGCGTTTGCCACAATGGAGGCCGTGTTCAGATGGAAAAATCCCACCAGCTGCCAGGCGAACACGTTGGCCAGCACCGCGAAGGACAGGGCCATGGCGATTGCCAGCTGGGCCGCGCCCTTGCCGTACTCCACCGCCTCGTCCACCTTACCCTCGCCGTAGGACTGGGCCACGCGGACCTGACCTCCCATCTTGGCCATGGCCACCGCGCCGTTGAGCAGCCAGGTGTACATACCCGCCGCGCCCACGGCCGCCACCGCGTCGCTCCCCACCATGCCGATCCACGCCATGTCCGTCAGGCTGTACGCCGTCTGCACCATGGAGGTCGCCATGATCGGCACCGCCAGCTCGGTCAGAGAAGTCAAAATATTTCCATGTAGCAAATCGATGTTCCGTTTCATCCAATCACGTCCTGCTTTTCAGATTTATCTCACATTTAAATAGCGCCCTTGAAAAAGGCCGCTATGTATAGTGTATCATAGAAAATGGGAAATTGGAACCCCGCGGGGCGGGATTATCTTAAGGCGTTTCGGGAAATAAGGCGGGTACCTGACCGACTCTGATTGATTGGATATACATTACTTTTTAATTGAAGACGATGACCGCGACAATGATGAATTGGAAGAAGGGTCCTATATCAACCTGTTCTCATCACCTTCTATTTTCCATGTCCTGCTTCAGCAGATCCATTAATTTACATAACTTTTTTTGGTAAGGTCTTTCCTATTATCAAATAAGGCATGCCGGATACTTATGATCCGATATGCCTTACATACCTCATCCTAAACCATATACTTTTTTATTTCATCATTCGCGAGGGGCCTTTTGTGAAAACACCGCCTGCCCCAATCACAGACTCTTGCTGATCAACGTGCCGGGGTGGGGAGCTCCAATCCAGCAGCTGGGAGCGGCAAAGCGGCCCGCGCCGGAATCTCTCCCCGCGCAGGCCGCCGCCCTAAACCGCTATTTTCTATCAGCTTCCGCTTCTTGTCAAACCGCGCGGCATTCCCCGCTCTCTACCGATTCAACTCTCCCCGGTTCACACAGTTAAACGGCTCGTTCCCCTGCAGCACGTTCACCACTTCCTCCGCCACCTTCCTCTGCAGGGTCGTGATGGCGGTCTCGCTGTACCACGCGCAATGAGGGGTGGCGATCACATTGTCCATGTGAAGCAGCGGATTGTCCGGGCTTACCGGCTCCTCCTCGTAGACGTCCACTCCCGCGCCGGCAATCTCACCGGCATTTAACGCCTCCACCAGAGCCTTCTCGTCGATCACGCCGCCCCGGGCCGTGTTCACCACAAAAGCGGTTTGTTTCATCTTTTTGAAGCTTTCCCGGCCGATCAGATGTCTGGTTCCCTCGTTTAACGGCACGTGCACGGAGATAAAATCGCTCTCCCGCAAAATAGTCTCCAGATCCACGGGTCTCACGCCCATGGCCCTGGCCTTCTCCTCGTCCACAAAGGGGTCATAGGCGAGAATCCGAAGCCCGAAGCCGGCCATCTTCTTTGCCACCAGCTGGGGAATCCGGCCGAACCCCACCAGACCCAGGGTGCAGTCCCGCAGCCGGTACAGGGGCATGGTGCTGGAGTAGCCCCAGTCCCCCTCACGGAACGCTTTTTCCAGAATCTGCATCTTCTTTCCCAGAGCCAGCATCATGGTCACCGCGTGGTCTGAAACCTCCTCCACGCCGTAGTCCGGCACATTGCAGACGTAGATCCCCTTCTCCGTCGCTGCCTTGGTGTCGATATTGTTCACACCGATGCCGTACTTGATGATCATTTTGCAGTGTTCAAGCTGCCCGATCACCTCCCGGGACACATCCGAATACTGGGTCACGATGGCGTCCGCTTCCTTCACCAGGGGAATCATCTCTTTCGTTTCCTTCACCTGATAGTCCCTCAGCTCAAAACCGGCTTCCCCGATGATCCTGCGCTCCGCATCGATGTTGTCGTACTGGTAATCCGTTATCACAACCAACATGTCACTCGTTCCTTCCTATAAAATACCGTTCTTCTCCGCTATTAGATAAGCCCCCAGTGCGGAGAGCGAAATCCCCTCCTCCGGCACATAGGTCTCAATCCGTGCGAAATACCCCTCGTGCTCCAAAATATCCACAATGGCCTGGCGCAGAGGATTTTTGCCGCCCACCACCACCGTGGTGTCTGGACTCACCTTCAGGGCGTCCGAGTGCAGCACCGCCGTGACGTCTCCCTGGAGCGCGGCTCCCAGCACGAAGTTGGCGATTTTTGGCGGCGCGTCCTCGTAGAACAGCTGCAGAATCCTGGCTGTAAAGCAGGTGCGCCCAAGACCGGTGCGCTTTGCGTTGTCGTAGCCCTTTAACAGCCACTCCCGGTCGTAAGTTTCCTCCTCCACGAACTGTTTCCCCACCGACTTGGCGATAATCGTGTCGTTGGTGATGGAGGCCAGAAGCTCGCCGGAGATGGAAGTCAGGCAGCCGGTCATTTTCCCCTCCGCGTCCACAGACACGAACTTGTTGTGGGAGCCGGGGAGCACCAGGAGAAGGGGCCGCCCGCTCTTAAACTGCTCCATCACGGCGATGCTCTCCACCTCCTCCCCCCGCATAATGTCCATAGTCTCGATGTTCTCAAATGAAAACGGGCCGTCCGAGTTCTTGATTCCAGGGATAAAGTAAATGGGCACCGGACAGATTTCCGGCAGCTCGATGGCCACGGTGGCCGCCGCCAGCTCCTCAAGCCCGGCCGGGGCCGTCAGATGGGGAACCACCACGATCCCCACGTCCGACGTGATCATGCCGCTGGCGATGATCCGATGGATATCCCCGTAGCCCAGGCCGTTTTTTTCCACCAGGGCGTCCAGACACTCCTTCACCGCCTGCTTTAACTTCCGGTTGTTCCCGTCAATGGCCGTGTTGCGCACGCCCACCGGGCGGTTCTCCTGGGCGATGCGCCTCCGGTTTTCGTCCCACAAAATGCAGCGGGTATTGGTGGTTCCTCCGTCCACTGTGATAATATACTGTTTCATTGCCCTCCGACCTTTCGTCTCAAAATTTCATCAATCCTTGGTATACAGATAGGTGTCCACCACATAGTTGGGCTCCAGGGTTTCGCCGTTGAGCAGCATCACAGCCTTCATCACGCCCTCGTAGCCCTGGCCGATGCCGTTCTTGTCGCAGGTGATTGCCAGTGTTCCGGCGTCCACCGCCGCCTTAGCGTCCTCGTTGGCGTCCAGGCCGGTGATCAGAATCTGACCGGATTTGCCTGCCTGGGACACTGCTTCCAGCGCGCCCATGGCCATCTCGTCGTTGGCCGCGAAAATCGCCGCAACGCCGGGGTTGGCCTCCAGAAGGTTCAGGGTAACGTTATATGCTTCGGTGCGGTTCCAGCTTGCGGTCTGGGAAGCCACCACGTTTACGTCCGGGTACTTGGCAAAGGTGTCGTTGGCTCCGGCTACAATGTCCACAGAGCTCTGGGCTCCGGCCTTGCCTTCCAGAATGATCACGTCGCCCTTCTGATCCAGCATCTCCACCAGCTTCTCCGCCACGGACACGGCGGCGGTATAGTTCTCAACCGCGATAAAGGTCTCGATCCTGCAGCCGCCCGAGGTGTCGATCTTGGTGTTCACGTCGATCAGCGGGATACCGGCGCTGTTGGCCGCCTCCACCGCCGGGACGATGCCCACGGAGTCCGCCGGAATCACCACCAGGGCGTCGGTGCCCTTGGCGATGGACTGCTCGATCAAGGAAATCTGCTCCTCGTTGCTGTCCGCGGTGGCCGGAGCCAGCACGGTCAGGTCCACCCCGGCCTCCGCCGCCGCCTTCTCGGCCCCCTCCTGGACGGCGATCCACATGGGGTTGGTCAGATTCTTGACCACCAGGGTGATCTTGTACTTCCCGTTGGCCTTCACCGCTGCGCCCGTCTCCCCCGCCTGGGCGCTTCCGCTCTCTGCCGCGGAGGTGTCCGCCGCCTTGGCCCCGTCCGCTTCCTTGGGATTTGCCTCTTTAGACTCCGCCCCGGAGACGGTCTCTGCAGCGGCCGGCGTCACATCCGCCTTGGTATCCCCGCCGCCCGCTCCTGAGGAACATCCGCCCAGCACCAGTGCCGCTGCCACCCATAACGCCGCCCATTTTCTCATTTTCCTCATAATTCCTCTTCTCCTTTTCTGGATTTGCTGTAACTATTGTGGTACTCCATAGTTACGGTTTATGTGCTTTACAGCTCCTGGCTTCCCGTCATCTTCTCGCCCAGCTTGTTGATCAGCAGGGACAGCACGATGACCGCGCCAAAAACTGCATCCTGCCATAACGACGACACCCTGTTTAAGTTCATGCCGTTCGTTAAGAACATCATAATCAAAACGCCCACAATGGTTTTCTCGATTCCGCCCTTGCCCCCGGAGAACGGAGTGCCTCCGATCAGGGTGGCGGCGATCATCTTCAGGGTAAAATCATTTCCAATGGTGGACTCCGCCGCGTTCAGGCGGGAAATGTAGAGCAGGCCCGTAACTGCGGCCAGCAGGCCGTTGACCGTGTAAATGCTGATCAGCACCCGGTCCGTGTTGATGCCCGACAGGGTGGTGGCGTTGCGGTTAAAGCCCATTGCGTACACATTTCGGCCGAACACCGTCCGTTTTAACACAAACAGCAGCGCAAAAAAGAGGACCATGGAAATGATGAGCAGGTTGGAAATCCCCGCAAAGCTTCCGGTGGCCAGGCTCCGGAACCGGTCGCTGAAGCCGTAATATAAGAGCCCGCCCATAAACAGGTAGGCCAGTCCCCGCACCACCAGGTTCATGCTGTAGGTGGCGATAAAGGGGATCAGGTGAACCTTGGTGATCAGCAGGCCGTTCATCATTCCCAGAGCCAGGCCGATGAGAAGGGCCGCCAGCACCCCGGTCAAATCCTGCCCCTTCTGTAGAAAATACGCTCCCACGCAGGAGGACAGAGCCAGGATGGAGCCGATGGACAGGTCGATGCCCTTGGTGATGATGGCCATGGTCATACCCATGGAAATGATCAGCAGGAACGGAAGCTGCTGCATGACAACCGTGGTGAAATTGTCCAGCGTGCAGAAATTCTCTGTAGTCAGGGAAAATCCGATGATAATCACAAGCAGCATCAGCACCTGGGAGTATTTAAAAATCGTAGTCAGCACTTTTTGTCTCATGATTTATAAACCCTCCTCGCCGCCTGTGTTTTTTTCCGGTACTCGTTGATTCCGTCGGCCACGATGACTAACATCACAACCGCACCGATGATAAAGGTCTGCCAGTAGGGGGACAGCCCGATCATGGTCAGGCCGTTGCGCAGGGTGCGCATGAGAACCGCGCCGATGATGCAGCCGCTAACCTTACCCTTGCCTCCGTCAAAGGGCGTTCCCCCGATCAGCACGGCCGCGATGGCGTCCCACTCATAGCCCTGGCCGCCGATGGGGCTGGCGGAATTGGATTTGGCAGCCAGCAGGATTCCGCTGACCGCGGCCAGCAGGTCCGTGATAATGAAAATCCACAGCAGATTCCGTTTTACGTTGATGCCCGCCAGCCTGGCGCTCTGCTGGGAGCCGCCGATGGAGTACACGTCGTACCCGAATTTTGTCCTGGTGGACAGCCAGACCAAAAGCAGGCACAGCAGGGCCGCAATGATAATCATGGTGTAGATTCCGAAGATCTTCCCTGTTGCGATAAACCGGAAAGCGTTCGAAAATCCCGGAATGGTGTTTCCGTCCGAGGCCACCAGGGCCAGGCCCTGGGCGATGCCCATAAATGCGTATGTAACCACCCAGTCGCTGAAATTCTGATAGGCGATCATGTAACCGCAGACCAGACCCAGAACCAGGCCGGCCAGAAGGCCGATCAGAATGGCAAGCCCTATATTCATGCCCCGCTGGAGCTGGATTCCCGTGATCACACCGCATAAAGACATGACCGCGCCCACGGAAATATTGATTTTTCCCGACATGATGGCCAGATTCATGCCCAGGGACACAATGATCAGCAGGCTGCAGTCCTTCAACAGGTTCTGCATGTTGTACATGCTGGCGAAGCCCTCCGCGAACACGGCGAAGAAAGCAAACACAGCGGCCAGTCCGAATAAAATCCCCGGGACTTTGTTCCAGATTCCCTTAGACTTCATAGCTTATGCTTCCTCCTTTCCCACCGCGTAGGACACAATATTCTCAGCCGTTATCTCTTCCCGGCCAAGCTCTCCCACAACCTCGCCGTCCTTCATCACATACACCCGGTCCGAGATGCCGATCAGCTCCATCTGATCCGAGGAGACCACCAGAATGGCGTAGCCCTCCCCGGCCAGCCGCCCGATCAGGGCGTAAATCTCCGCCTTGGCCCCCACGTCGATTCCCCTGGTAGGCTCGTCGAAAATCAGGATGCGGTTCTCCGTGCAGAGCCATTTGGCGATTACCACCTTCTGCTGGTTTCCGCCGCTGAGGGCGGACACCCGCCTGGTCACGTCCGGGGTTGCGATCTTTAGCTCCCCGCGGTAGCGCTCCGCCAGCTCTTTCTCAGCCTTCTTATCCACCAGCCCCCGCTTGAAATACCGCTTCATGCTGGCCTGGAGAATGTTGTTTTTGATGGGCTGCTGCTGGATCAGGCCCTCGCTCTTGCGGTCCTCCGGCAGAAAGCCGATCCCCGCCTCCACCGAATTTCTGGGCGAGTGCCGTTTCATCTCCCGGCCGTGTACGAACACTTTCCCGCTCTCAATGCGGTCGTAGCCAAAAATAGCCTTCACCAGCTCGGTCCGCCCGGCTCCCACCAGGCCGCCGATGCCCACGATCTCGCCGCAGCGCACCCGGATATTCACATTGCGGAAACGCAGGCCCGTCAAATCCTTTGTCTCCAGCGCAACCTCGCCCGCCCGGCGCTCCGGCCGCCCGTACATCTGGCTGATCTGCCGCCCGACCATCATGGTCACCAGCTGGTCCATGTTGGTCTCCTTTACATTTACGGTGCCCACATATTTTCCGTCCCGCATGACTGTCACCCGGTCGCCGATCCGGAAAATTTCCTCCATGCGGTGGGAGATGTAGATCACGCTGATCCCCTGGGCGCACAAGCTCTCCACAATGGCGAACAGCGCGTCGATCTCCCGCTTTGTCAGGCTGGAGGTGGGCTCATCCATGATCAGGATTTTCGTCTCAACGGACAGAGCCTTCACCACCTCAACCATCTGCTGCTGGGCGATGCTCAACTCCTTCACCATGGTGTCCGGCGACAATTCCACGCCCAGGCGGGCCAGCAGGGCTTTGCTGTCCTCCCGCATCTTCTTCTCGTCAATCTGCCGGGTGTAGGGATTTTTAAGCGGTTCCCGGCCCAGATAAATGTTCTGGGCAATGTTGCGCTCCGCCAGCATGAAGAGTTCCTGGTGGATGATGCTGATTCCCAGCTTCCGGGCGTCCTGGATATTGCGGATCTCCACCGGCTTTCCCTCATAGAGGATCTCGCCCTCGTCCTTTAAGTAGACGCCGGAGAGAACCTTCATCAGCGTGGATTTCCCCGCCCCATTCTCCCCTAAGAGCACGTGGACCTCGCCCCTTCGCACCTCCAGCCGGGCGTCGTCCAGCGCCTTGACTCCGGGAAAGGATTTGGATATTCCCCTCATCTGCAATACGATCTCTTGATCCAAACTGTTCCACCTCCCAGTCTAAGGCCTGATCACAACCTTGATGGCGTTGCCGATTCGCTCCTTGTAGGTCCGGACCCCCTCGTTGATGTCGTCCAGGGAAAACGCGTGAGTCAGCAGCGGACCGGTCTTGATCTGCCCGGACTCCATCAGGGGCACCAGGCGGTCCAAAACGTCCTCGCCCTCCGCCTTGCCGCCCGCGATCTGCATGTTCCACTGCACCACCTTGTTCAGGTTCACCGTCACCGGCTCCGAGTAAATGCCCACCAGAGCCACCCTTCCGCTCTTCTTGCACAGCTCCAGTGCCTGGGCTCCGCCCGCGGCGCTGCCGGAGGTCTCCACCACCATGTCCGCCATCACGCCGTCCGTCAGACGCTCCACCGCTTCAACGGCGTCCTCATTGCGGCTGTTGACCAGCACGTCCGCGCCCACCTCCCGGCCGATTGCAAGCCTGGAATCCCGGGTTCCCACCAGAATCACCTTTCCCGCGCCCAGCACCCTGGCCAGCTGCACCGCCATCAGGCCGATGGGACCGGGACCGATCACCGCAACCGTCTCGCCCGGCCCGATGCCGCCGGCGCGCTGGATGCCGTACAGGGCGGTTCCCGCCGTGGTCAGCATGGTGGCGTCCTCATAGGAAAGTTTTTCCGAGAAACGGTGGCAGCAGTTGATGTGGCAGACCGCGTACTCCGCGTAACCCCCGTTGACCGTGAAGCCGTAATGCCGGTGTCCCTCCTCCAGCTTGCCGTAGTTTAAGCAGGTGGTGTAATACCCCCTCAGGCAGTTCACACAGTGCCCGCAGCCCTTGTGGGGCTCAATGGCCACCCGGTCGCCAACCTTGAATTTCGTAACCCCCTCGCCCAGCTCTGTGATCTCGCCGGCGTACTCATGCCCCAGAATGTACTCCCCCATGGGCGGGCAGTTCTCCCAGCCGTGGGCGATGATCTTTGGGTCCGTTCCGCAGATGGCGCAGGCCTTCACCCGGATGAGCACCTCATCCTTTCCCGGCCTTGGCACCGGCTTTTCCACCACCCGCAGGTCATTATAGCCGAACAGGACCGCCGCCTTCATTTTCTCCGGTATGTTCATTTGCCTCCTCCTTTCAAACCCCTGTCACAGCGCGATACTGATCTTCATTGCCTTTGACGCCTCGGTGGCCATGGCGAACGCCTGATCCGTCTCTGCGGCAGGGAACACGTGGCTGATCAGCTTTCTCACCGCGTCCCGGTTTTTCTGGATAAACACGATCACGTCCTCGAACTCCTCCGTACCTCCGATGCTGCCTGTGACGGTCAGGGATTTGGTGACGATCAGCTTCTGGGGAATTTCCGCCGTTCCAATCATGCCCACACAGCCTAAGTATCCGCCCGGCTTTAACAGGTTCAGCCCGTTTGCAAATACCGGAGCCACGCCTGTGGTCTCGATGATCACGTCGTATCTTGTCCTGTTGTACATGTTGGGATAGTCATTTTCCAGCTCCCACTTAAGGGCTTCTGCCGGGGGAATGTTCGCCCCCAGTTCCCTGGCCAGTCCGGTGCGGTATTCGATCAGATCGGACAAATCCACCTGCTCACAGCCGTAGTACAGGCGCAGCAGGAGCAGCGCAGCCTGGCCGATTGCTCCTCCGCCGTAGATCAGAACCCGTTTGCCCTGGTAGGAACCGCCCAGCTTTAATATCTTTTCCAACAGATGCTTTGCCACCGCAATGGGCTCCGTCAGGGCCAGCAGCGCCAGATCCGCCTCCGGGTCCGCCCGGTAGAGATACCGTTCATCCCGCAGGATGTACTCGGCGGAAGCTCCGTCTATGGTGATGCCGAACTTTTCAATGGTACGGCACAGATTCCGATCTTCGCTGCAGTTATCGCAATGCCCGCAGTACCGGGAGCAGTCCCCGGTCACCTTGTCCCCGGGCTTCACCTTTGTCACCTTGTCCCCGGTTTTCTCCACAATCCCGGACCACTCGTGTCCGAACAGAATGGGGTAATTCTGGGGCCCGTTGTAGGTGCCCTTGTAGAGATGAATATCCGAACCGCAGATTCCCACATTGGTCACCCGGATGAGCACCTCTGTTGGCCCCGGCCGGGGAACCTCCCGTTCCTCCGCCGTTAATACCCCCGGCCCTTTCAGTACATATGCCTTCAAGTTCCAATCCCTCCTTTGAGATTCATTCCTGATCCCCGCCCTTTGCCCGCCGCCGCAGACGGGCGGCGGGTTAATGCGGGATGTAATGAGCTGCGGGTCATTGCCGTATGGAATGGGCCGCCGGCACAACCTGCGGATCGCTGCCCTCCTTTAATAAGCCGCAATGGTATAAATATGCTTTCCTCCGTTTAACGGCCCCTTCTTCAAGTCTTCCAGGGTCTCCTCGGTGAACCGCTGGGTCACCTTGTCGCACTCCGGAAGAACCCCTGCCGGCCATTTCTCGTGGATATCGTTTACCAGCTTCTCCAGGTAATCCAACAGCGCCTCAGTGGCCGGGATAGCCTTCCCGGCGGTAGCCAGCTTCGCCTTGCCCACAACGCCCTCGGGGTTACCCACCACCTCGATGGTGCCGGCGCCCGCGTGGCAGTACCATTTCACTGCCCGTCCGTAAATATTTCCGGCGTTGTCGATATGGCCCGGAGGCAGGAAGGTGTGCAGATCCGTATCCGGCGCGTCCTCCATGTGGATCATCTCCGGGAACAGGGCCAGGGAGAAGGAAGTCTCCTGCTCGTCCGCGTGGTTGAAGGGCGTCTCGAACTTACACTTGGGATCGCCCACCTTCAGATACTCGGGGATCGCGTAGTACCAGTTCACGTTCATCATCACGGCCGGAACCTGGTACTTTCTGGCGAACTGATGGATGGCGGTGGGGATCACGTACTCCTGGCCATGTCCGTTTAACAGGATGATCTTGCGGTAACCGGCGTTCCAGAATCCGGCCAGCACCTGGGCGATGTAATCGCAGAAGGTGTTCTCATTGATCGGAATGGTTCCGGGCATTCCCATATGGTGATAGGGGTGGGAGCCGAACCAGATGGGCTGGGAAACGGTGCAGCCGGTCTTTTTGGCCACCTGCTCCGCCATGCGGGTTACCAGAAAGGTGTCCTCGCCGTAGCAGGCGTGGGCGCCGTGGCACTCGGTGGAGCCGATGGGAAGAATCAGGATGTCGTTCTCCTTTAAGCGCTCCTCGCTCTGTTTCATAGTCATGTTCTGGAAATAAATAGGTTCATCGGAATCCATATACCCCGCTACCTTTACCTCCTGTGGATAAGGAATCTGCCACTTGCTCATAAAACTACCTCCTAAAATTTAATTTTTATCTTGATTATCTTGATGGATAAGATCAATCTCCAAGTCTGCCGCGCCCGCTGCAAACCGCCGCGCCGCCGCCGTCAGATCCCCGAACCGCTTTTCGCGGACCGCCGTGAGATTCACCAGGTTTCCGCCGATTCCCAGGGAAACGCACCCTGCCCGGATGAAGTCCCCCGCGTTCTCCGGGGTAATCCCTCCCACCGCGCAGAAGGGGATATGGGGAAGGGGACCCTTAAGCGCTTTTATGTAATCCGGCCCCAGAAGTCCCGCCGGAAACAGCTTGACGATATCCGCGCCCCACCGGTAAGCCTGAACGGCCTCCGAGGGGGTAAAGGTTCCGGGGATCGACACCTTTCCAAGTTCCCTGGTCAGGCGGATCACCCCCTCGTCCAGATTGGGGGAGATGATATAATCCGCCCCGGCCGCCACGGCCCGCCGCGTCTCTTCCTCATCGAGAACCGTACCGGCTCCCAGGCAGACCGCTTCCCCCATCCGCTCCCGCAGCCAGGCGATGGAGCGGTAGGTTTCCTCCGGTCCGTCTTGGGTCCGGTGATCCACCGTAATCTCCATGCAGGTGATTCCCCCCGCAGCCAGAGCGAGCGCCACCCCTCCGATGGACGCTGTCTCAACGCCGCGGACAATGGCGATGATCTTCTCCCGCCTCATCCGCTCTAAAACCTGCTCTCTGTCCATGTCTACCTCCCCAGATATCCGCCGTCGATGGGGATCACAGCGCCCGACACATAGTCGGAAGCCCGGGAAGCCAGGTAAATCACGGTCCCAATTAAATCCTCCGGCTGTCCCCAGCGGTGAGCCGGTATCCGAAGTGTGATCTCCCGGTATCGCTCCTGATCCGCCATCAGCGTGGTGTTTAACGCTGTGTCCATATAGCCCGGGGCGATAGCGTTCACATTGATCCCATGCCCGGCCCACTCGTTGGAAAACGCCTTGGTCAGCTGGGCTACCGCCCCTTTTGAGGCCGCGTAGGGGGAACAGTTGAGGCCGCCGAAAAAGCTGAGCATGGAAGCCACGTTGATGATCTTTCCATAGCCCTTTTTCATCATCTCCCGGGCCGCCAGCCGGCTCATCTCAAAGAGAGCCGTGACGTTTAATTCCATCAGCCGGTCCCAGTCGCCAAGAGCAATCTCCTCCGCTCTGCCCCGCACCTGCATCCCGGCGTTGTTGATCAGGATATCCACTCCGCCCAGCAGCCGTAGACACGCCCCGAACCCTCTTTTCAAGTCTTCCCGGTCCGTCAGGTTGGCCTGAATTCCCACAAGCTCCCTGCCGTCCCCGCACATGCGCTTTGCAATCTCCCCGATATCCGGCCGGATATCGATAAGCGCCACCCTGGCTCCCGCCTCCGCAAGCCCCGCGGCCATGCTGTTTCCCAGACCTGCGCCCGCTCCGGTGACAATGGCCGTCTTCCCCGTCAGCCTAAAAGCCTCCATCATACTCCTCCTCTCCTGCCCGTTTATAACTCGCCCTCTGTATTCCGTTTGTATTCCATTGGTATACCAACTGTTTGTAATATAGCACATGTGCATATAATTATCAAGTATTTTTTTCATTTTTTTATATTTGCAACATCTTACAGCTTTTAGGTTGACTTTTTTTTGACGAATACTATATACTGTACCTATAAATTGCCCACCGTTGTATTCTGTTTGACCAACATTTTTATCAGCTATACTTTTCTGAATTTTCCATCTATAATAGAAACATAAACGTGGCGGTTCAGCATGCCTGCCTTTGGTACCGCTGCAGGCAAAATTCCCTGACCGGCGGCGTTTCGGCCGGAATGTTTGCCTGCGGCCGCGCAGGCGCTGGACTGCTTCAAGAAACCATATGAGGTAAGAAAGTGAGTTGTTTATGAGTGCACCGACGACTGCGCATGCAGAAAAATCCAAGAAGCAGATCGCTTATGAGATGCTGAAAGAAAAAATTATCACCAATCAATTAGCGCCCGGCACCATGCTGGTGGAGCGGCAGCTGTGCGAGATGTTAAATTCCAGCCGGACCCCCATCCGCGAGGCGATCCAGCAGCTGTCTGCGGACGGACTTGTGACCTCCATCCCCACGGTGGGAAGCTACGTGTCCGAGATCCGCTACGAATATGTGATCCAGCTCTACGACGTCCGGGAATATCTGGAGGGACTGGCGGCGAAGCTCTGCGCCATCAACATCACGGACAGCCAGATTCAGGCCCTGAACCGCTGCTGGCTGAATATGAACGACGACATCCGCACCAAGGAGTACGACAAACTCTTTCAGGAGGATTCCAATTTTCACCAGAATATCGTCAACTACTCCCGAAATGAGATTCTGCAGACCCTCTACGCCCCGCTGTCCAGCCAGATATTCCGCATCACCTTCCTGACCGAGGACCGGGCCGACGGAATCGTCCGCTCCCATGACAGCCATTTGAAGATTCTCCAGGCCATCACCCATCACCAGGCCGAGGAGGCGGAGAACCAGATGCGCGAACATCTGCGGACCAGCAAGATGCACCATCTGAAGAAGATGGCGCCCCACCTGTTCGGCACTACGCAGAACGGTGCCGGACAATAGCATGACAGGGCCGCCATCAGGCGGCCCATATCAGAACATAGGGTTACAGCACACAAAAAACAGGGCCTCCCCGCTCAGCCGGGCCGGCCCTGTCTCTTTATTCCCGCGGCGCATCCCGCGCCGCCCTCATTTCCATCTATCTTTTATTTCCCACTCAAAAACCCGTCAATCCCCCGGGCTCCCGCTCTTCCTGCCTCCATGGCCAGGATCACGGTAGCGGCTCCGGTCACGGCGTCGCCGCCGGCGTACACGCCCTCCTTGGTGGTCTTGCCGTTGGCCTCATCGGCCACGATGCATTTCCACTTGTTGGTCTCCAGGCCCTCGGTGGTGGCGGAGATCAGGGGGTTGGGAGAGGTTCCCAGGGACATGATCACGGTGTCCACCTCGATGGTGTAGTCGGAACCGGCGATCTCCACCGGTCTGCGGCGTCCGGAAGCGTCCGGCTCACCCAGCTCCATCTTGCGCACCACCATGCCCTTTACCCAGTCGTTCTCATCGGTGAGAATCTCCACCGGGTTGGTCAGGAGGTCAAAAATGATGCCCTCCTCCTTGGCGTGGTGAACCTCCTCCACACGGGCCGGAAGCTCGGCCTCACTTCTTCTGTACACGATATGTACCTCAGCGCCCAGGCGCAGCGCGGTTCTGGCCGCGTCCATCGCCACGTTGCCGCCGCCCACAACGGCTACCTTCTTGCCGATAAAAATGGGGGTGTCATAGTCGTCCCGGAAGGCCTTCATCAGGTTGCTTCTGGTCAGATACTCGTTGGCGGAAAACACGCCGTTGGCATTTTCCCCGGGGATGCCCATGAACTTGGGAAGGCCCGCGCCGGAGCCGATGAACACGGCCTTAAAGCCCTCCTCGTCCATCAGCTCGTCGATGGTCACGGACTTGCCGATGATTACATTTGTCTCAATCTCAACGCCCAGCTTCTTCACGTTCTCGATCTCCGGGCGCACCACGCCGAGCTTGGGCAGACGGAACTCCGGGATGCCGTAGGTCAGAACGCCGCCCGGCTCGTGGAGGGCCTCGAAAATAGTCACCTCATAGCCCATTTTCGCCAGGTCTCCGGCGCAGGTTAATCCCGCGGGGCCGGAACCGATCACAGCCACCTTCTTGCCGTTGGTTTTCTCAGGCTTGGCAGGCACAAAGCCGTTCTCCCGGGACCAGTCGGCCACAAAGCGCTCCAGCTTGCCGATGGAAATGGGCTCGCCCTTGATTCCGCGGATGCACTTGCCCTCGCACTGGCTCTCCTGGGGGCACACGCGACCGCAGACAGCCGGAAGGGCGCTGGACTTGGCGATGGTGGCGGCCGCCTCGGCGAACTGTCCCTCCTTCACCTCATGGATGAACTTGGGAATGTCAATGGCAACGGGACAGCCCTTGATACACTGGGCATTTTTACAGTTGATGCAGCGGGCGGCCTCAGCCTGGGCCTCCTCCTGATTGTAGCCAAGGCAGACCTCCTCAAAATTGGCGGCTCTCACCTTGGGATCCTGTTCTCTAACCGGTATTTTCTTTAAAACATCCATTATTCCTCACCTCCGCAATGTCCGCAGCCGCCGTGATGGGAAGCGCCCTCGCGCTGTCTCAGCAGAGCCCTGCCTTCCTCCGTCTTGTACATCTGCTGGCGCTTCATGGCCTGATCGAAGTCCACCAGATGTCCGTCGAACTCCGGACCGTCCACGCAGGCGAACTTCACCTTGCCGCCCACGCTGACGCGGCAGGCGCCGCACATTCCGGTGCCGTCCACCATGATGGGGTTTAAGCTGACAATGGTGGGAAGGCCCAGCTCCTTGGTCAGCTTGCAGACGAATTTCATCATGATCATGGGGCCGATGGCGACACAGACGTCGTATTTCTTGCCCTGGTTTACCACCAGATCCTTGATCACCTCGGTCACCATCCCCTTGCGCTCGTAGGAACCGTCGTCGGTGGTCACGTACAGATTGCCGGCAACCGCCCGCAGCTCGTCCTCCAGGATCAACAGGCTCTTGGTCTTGGAGCCCTCGATCACATCCACGTCAACGCCGTGCTCCTTCAGCCATTTCACCTGGGGATACACGGGCGCGGAGCCCACGCCGCCCGCCACAAACAGATAGCGGCGTTTTTTCACTTCCTCCAGATCGTCCTTCACAAACTCGGAGGGCTGGCCCAGGGGGCCTACGAAATCCTGGAAATAATCTCCCGCCTTCATGCCGGCCATGCGCTCGGTGGATGCGCCCACCGTCTGAAATACGATGGTCACCAGACCCTTCTCGCGGTCATAGTCACAGATGGTCAGAGGGATTCTCTCTCCGATCTCATCCATCTTAACGATTACAAATTCTCCCGGCTGACATGCCTTCGCCACGCGGGGCGCTTCCACGTCCATCAGGTAGATCTTGTCTGCCAGGCATTCCGCCTTAACAATCTTGTACATGGTTTTCCTCCTAATTTATCATCAGGCATTTTCGCCTGTTACTCACCGATTGTAATGGAATAGCTCTTCTCCCAGCTCTCCCATGCCGGAAGCGTCACCACTCCCTCCCGGTCCTTAAGCTCCCCGGTATATCCCTCTGCGTCGCACCGGCCGTACCACGGCTCCAGGCACACGAAGGGGTGCGTATTTTCCACGGTCCAGACTCCCAGGTAGGGGAAATCGTCGCAGCGCACGGTCACATAGGGCTTTCCGTCCAACAGAAGGCTCACGCTTCCCACGGCCGCCTGGTCAAATATGTAGGTCAGCGCCCTGTCGAAGAAGCCCTTTGTCAGCGGTACTCTGCCGTCGGTCAGAGCCAGGGTTCCGCCCAGCTCCTCCTGCTCGAACCCGTCGGCGTTCGGAGCCTGGTAATGCAGCCCGTCCTGGCAGGTTCCGGCTTTCGCTCCGGTCTTGTTGAATTCAAAGGTGTAGTCGTAAATGGTCCGCCCCTCAGGCACCCGAAACGCGGGATGTCCCCCCGCCATGAACAGCAGGTCCTCAGAGCCGGTATTGTTCACCTTCCACATCACCTGAATGGTGCGGCCCTCCAGACGGTGGCCCACCTCCAGCTCAAAGTGGAAGGGATATCTGGAAAATGTCTCCGGCGTGTCCTTAAGCCGGTACCAGCACTCGTCCATGTCGCAGAGCAGCGGCTCGAACTCCATGTCCCTGGCAAAGCCGTGGGCGCCCATGGGGTATTCCTTCTCCTGGTGGCGGTACTTGCCGTCGTAGCATTTTCCCACAAAGGGGAACAGAATCGGCGCGTGCCGGTTCCAGACAGCCGGGTCCGCATTCCAGAGAAGCTCCCGCCCCGCCAACTTGTCGTAGATCCGGGCCAGCTCCGCTCCGTGGCGGTTCACCGCTACCAGCAGGTCCTCATTTTCCAGGGTAAATCTCTGCCCGTCTTGTTTCATTCACAAATCCCCCATTCTGCTTTCGCATTGATTTTATATTACCATTTTCATTTCAGACTTACAATAGTTTTTCCAAACAAATCAAAAAATCTTTTAGATATTTATTGTATTTTACAATTTTTTTGTTTATCTAATCCGCTCATACCGGCGAAAATAATAGCAGAGGTCAAAATACGTCTGTTCATCGCTCTCCTCCGCCAGCCGCCAGTCCGGGTTCTGCTCCAGGTTGGGGAACAGGGTATCCGCGTCGTAGACATAGTCCACAAAGGTCACGTGGGCGGTATGGCAGTAGGGTAAGAACTGCTCGTAAATGCTCTGTCCGCCGATGATGAAAATGTCCTCCGGGTCCTTTCCCTCCAAAAGCCTGAGGGCCTCCTCCACGCTGTGGCAGACCGCAGCGCCCTTCACCCGGTAGTTTTCGTCCCGGGTCAGCACGATGTTTTCCCGCTTTCCAAGGGGCTGGCCGCCCGGAAGGCTCTCCAGGGTCTTGCGGCCCATAACCACGGTTTTGCCGGTGGTCTCCTTCATGAACAGCTGCCGGTCCGCAGGGATGTTCACCAGCAGGCGGCCGTCCTTTCCGATAGCCCAGTTTTGATCAACCGCAACGATCAGGTTCATGCCTTATCCTCCTTCACTGCAATTCGCTTCCTGCCTCTTCCTCCTCTGCTGCGATCAGCTCCCTGCCGTAGGGAAGGGTCAGAATCCAGTCGCAGAAGGTGTGCCACTCCAGAAGCTTATGGTTTCTCCTTGCAAAATATATGTTGATCAGCGTCTCATAGTTGAAGGTGCAGGTGCGCATCTGGTTGTAGCTGGAGGGGAGCAGCTGGATTAAGTCGTACCAGTCCTCCTTGTTTTTACCCTCGTTCACGTAGCGCAGCCGGATCTCCTCCAGCTTTTCGATCACGGTCTCGAAAAACGCCAGGGTTCCCTCCGTCATATGGTCGCAGCTGAAATCGCTGAGCTCGAAGGGTTTGCTGTGTATTTTATGCATGGTGCTGGTGGAGTTGGCCACGGTGGCAACCTTATAGGTGTCGTACTCCTTCCACCAGTACAGCGGGGCGGTGACGTCCACGGAGACGAACACCTGGCGCAGGAACTTGCGGTGGTCGCTTCCGGCCTTGCGCAGTCTCCGGGCCAGATCCAGGTCGTTGGGCCCCAGCACGAACTGACCGTCCTCGTCGTAGCCGCTGTCCATCCTCCCCCAGCTGTTCATGGGATTGCGCGCGCCCCTGATTGCGTTCTCCAGGTTCATCACGCTGGTTCTCTCTAATTGAATCATGTGTACTCCTTTACTCTGGTAAACTGTCAGGTACCGGTTTTCATTATACATTCGGGGGTGTAAAAATGCAATGTGTTCGTGGGGAAATTATTCCGGCTTCCAACACGATCCATCTGTTTTATAAACAAATCATTCTTCAAAGAGGGCTTTCCTTCGAGGTAAAGCTGCACGCCGCGCGGACTACCATGTATGATTTTTGAAGTCGAAATCTCAGCACAGGCGGAAGCTCCGTATTATGCCGGTAGACAACTACTGTGCGCTCTATATTCCTGATCCCGAAAACGCCGTTGTTACAGTGATCCGCATTCTATATAGCGGCCGTGACATCGAGGCTCAGCCCAAAAAATACACCAAAATGGAATGAAAATCTTTTATAAAATATGTTTCAAAAAGGAGCCCACATCCCCTTCCCGGCGATATGAACTCCCATTTTTTACCTTTTTTTCATTCTCTTCACGGACAAACGGCGCTCATCTTCCATCCGTCACCGGTACAGCCGCGAAAGCATCTGCTGGGCCTGCCCGGCCACGCCCAGGGTATTCCCCTCCCTGGCGATCTCCTCCAAAAGTCTGGCCGCGCGGTCGTACTCTTCCTCCTTAAACTCAATCTGAGCCAGGCGGAACATCATCTGCAGCCGCTGGGCCTTGTTGTGGCTCATGCGGACTTTTTCCTCCAGCAGGGCGGTCAACTCTTCGCGGTATTTCTGCTTTTTCTCCGGTTCCCGGGTGTAGTCGTAGAAATCCTCCAGCTCGGTCATCCGCTGCATATCGTGCATCCACTTGAAATTCTGTCTGGCGTCGCGGTAGCCTGCGGCGGCAAATTTCCCAAGGGCTCCATACTCCTTATCGATCTCCATACTGTCCTTTTTCATAAAATGATAGTCGCACAGCAGCACGGTTCTGCGGTAATCCCAGGCCCGGGAGTGGAGCTCCAGCTCCTTCATGGCCTGGCGGGCCTCGTCCTCACGGCCTTCCAGCATCATGCAGTTGAGCACCGCGGCCACGGTCTCCACGTTGCGGTTGACAAACAGCCCCAAAAGGGGGCCGCGGTCCGCCTCGCGCATCACCCCCAGCGCCAGGCTGGGATCGCACTGATCGCAGACCAGGCTGACGATCAACCGGTTGTAGCCGCGGACCAGCAGGTACATGCCAAAAGCAAATACCGCCGCGAACCCCGCCATCGCCAGAAAACGCCACGGCCTCCAAAGATAATAGATCGACAGCAAACAGGCCAGGATACACAGAATCAACAGTGTCCACGCCTTGGCCTGCCATCTCCTGACAATCTGCCTGCCCTGGTTTCTGCTGTGCTGTGAAGCCGCCTGATCCAAAAGCCCTCTCAGTCTCTTTTCCATAGCCCTCGCCCTTTCTGTTTTAAAATGATATTACATACTATAATAAGACACTTTCCTGTAATGTCAATGAGTAAATTATGTTCTCTTTGACTTTTTTTCCCGTCAACTGCTCCAAAGCCCTCTGATAATAGGCCACCTGCTGCCGGTAGCGCTCCGCCAAACATTCCCGCCCGGCGCGCCCTCCGGGCACCCGGTCCGTCTTGTAATCGATCAGCACCAGGCCGTCCTCTTCCTCCAGGTAGGCGTCAATCACGCCCTGAACCAGCACCAGCTCCTGGGAATCGCCGCGGCCCATCTCCCGGGCCGGGATTCCGATGATGAACTGCTGCTCCCGGTGAAGCCTTCCGTCCCGCTGCGCCTCGGCCATGCGCTGCCCCAGCGGACTGTTCAACATGGTAAAAATGACCATTTCATCCAGCGCGTCATAGGCTTCCCGCTCCAGGTATCCGGTTTCCAGAAGGGACTTCAAGGCCGCGCGGACGTCCTCCCGGCTGTGCAGCTTCCCCAAATCCAGGCACTCCAGCGCCCGGTGATAGGCCGTTCCGCGGGCCGCGCCGACGGCTCCGGCCCGTTCCGGTCCACCCTCTCCCGCGCCGTCAGTCCAAACATCTCCCAAAATGCGCGCTTCCTCTCCGCCTCCCAAAATCCTTCCTCTGCCGATCTCCTCCTCGTCCTGCCCCACCTGTCCCTGCTTTTTCAGCTCCGACACGGACAGCATGGCGTAGAGGCCGGTGTCTCCCCCGTAGGGATACCGGTAGTTCAGCGCATCCGCCAACTGCCTCGCCGCCTCCGGGTCATAGACCGTATCCGTGTCCAGGGTCAGCAGCTCCTCCCGGGAGACCTGACGCGAAGCCTGGCGGCGGATTTCCATGCCCACCAGTCCGGTCAGGGGGATCTGGCGCTTCCGGATCGTGCCGTCGCAGGCGCTCATCAGCAGCCAGTCCAGGAACGAACCGGCAGCCGCCAAAATGGTGTAGGGGATCGCCCCATCCGCCAGCGGCACCTGGGCCCATTTTTCCATCTTTGACCCCAGGGAACGGTCCGTGGCCGTCATGATCAGCTTTTCCTTGGCCCGTGTCATGGCCACGTAGAGCACGCGCAGCTCCTCGCCCATGGATTCCAGCTCCATGCGCCGCTTCAGAGCCTGCTTTTTCAGCGTCGGCATTTTCAGGCGCTGTTTTAAGTCCAGATAATCCGCTGCCAGCCCAAGGTCCGCGTCCAGCAGCACGGCCCCGTAGGCGTCCTGTTTATTGAAACGCTTGCCCATTCCGGCCAGAAACACCACCGGGAACTCCAGGCCCTTGCTCTTGTGGATGCTCATGATGCGCACCGTGTCCGCCTGCTCGCCGGCGACATTTGCCTCTCCGAAGTCCGTGTCGTATTTTTTGAGCTTCTCGATGTAGCGGATAAAATGGAACAGGCCTTTGTAGCTGGTAGCCTCGTAGGCGATGGCTTTCTCCACCAGCATGTCCAGGTTGGCCCTTCTGGTCTCCCCTGCCGGCATGGCGGACACGTAATCGTAGTAACCGCCGGCCTCAAAGGCCCGGTACAAAAGCTGGTGGACCGGCAGATAGCGGGCGTCCCGGCGCAGGCCCTCCAGAAGCGTTTCCAGGCATGCCAGCTTCTCCCCAATGGCCTCCACTGCCTCCTCAGGCGCGTCCACGCCTTCCCCGCCATTTTCCTTCCAGTGCATAAAGGCCCCGTACACGCCCCGGTCCTGGCCCTTTTCGGGCGTGCGCTTGTAGGCCGCCATCATCCAGGCCATCTCCTCGTCCGTCATGGAAACCATGGGAGATTTCATCACCGCGGCCAGAGGAATGTCCTGCATCGGATTGTCTACCACGGCCAGAAGGCTTAGGACCGTCTCCACCTCCACGGTGTTGAAATACCCGGTTTTCGTCTGCGCATAAGCGGGAATCCCCTCGTTCATCAGCACGTTGACAAAGACCTCGGACCAGCCGCTTAAGCTCCGCAGCAGAATCACCATATCCCCAAGACGGACCGGCCGGTATTCCTCCGCGCCCTTATCCCAGACCATCAGGCCGTTTTCCGGGTCCATCAGCTCCCGGATGCGGATGGCGACCATGCGGGCCTCCAGCTCCTTGGCCGTGTAGTCCATCGCCTCCTCGTCCAGCTGCTTCAAGGCGTCCGCCCCGGTATCCACCAAAAGCAGCTCCGTGGGCGTGCCGGTCCGCTCGCCCGGCGCGAACTGTGCCCCTGGGTGCAGGGCCGTCTCCTCCGTATAGCGGATTCCCCCCAGCGCCCTGGTCATGATCTTGTAAAATACATCGTTCACGCTGTCGAGCACCGTGGCCCGGCTGCGGAAGTTCTGGTACAGCTCAATTTTCTGGTGCAGGCTCTCGGAGACAGAATACCGCTCGTACTTGTCCATAAACAGCTCCGGACGCGCCAGACGGAACCGGTAAATGCTCTGCTTCACATCCCCCACCATAAACACATTGGGTTTCCCCCAGCGCTCTCGGGAAATGCTGGTAATCAGCGTTTCCTGCACGTTGTTGCTGTCCTGGTACTCGTCCACCAGAATCTCCTCGAACTGGCGCGCCAGCTCGTCCGCCACCGCGGTGGGGCGGCGCTTAACCGGCCGGAAAGGCACGTGCCGGGAGGGCGCGGCAGCCGGTTCCGCCACCGCGCCCGGTTCCCCGGCGCCGCCTTCCTCCGGCACCGGCTCCATCAGCACTTCCAGCGCCAAATGCTCCAGATCATTGAAATCCAGCACGTTCCGGTCCCGCTTCTTCTCCCGGTAGCAGCGGTCGAAATCCTCAGTCAGGTCCAGCAGTGTGGAAATGACCCCGGCGGTTCCCCTTACCGCCTCCACCATCTCCTCCGGGCTCTGTACGCCGTAGTTCTCCTGGCATTTGGCAACCGCCTTCTTGGCCCGGTCCCGGCAGGCGGATACATAGGCCTTCTTCTCCTGGTCCACCTCCTTGCTGCGGATCGCAGCCAGACGGCCAAAGGAAATATTCCCCAATTCTTCGTACAGTCCCCGGTAGGTCCCCTTCCCGGCGGCCTCCCGCACCGCCCGAATCTGCCGCCTGTCGTTCACCAGCATGGGCTCGTAAGCCAGAGGGCCGTTCTCCTCCCCGCACATGTCGATGGCTTCCCCCAGCTGGATTTCCAGCTCCTCCATCTGCAGCTGCACATCCCGAAGGATAAACTGCATCCAGGGGCTCTGCTCGATCTGCTCCAAAGTCTCCTCCCGCAGCTCCTCCCGGCAGGCGGCCACCCACTCCATGGGCCATGGGTGGCTCTGGGAGAACTGCCAGGCCTGCAGAATCACATCCTCGATCCCGGCGTCGGACTTGCCGCGGCCAAACTGCTCCACAAAGGCCGCGAAATCCTCGCCGCCCTCCTGATAATGCCACTCCAGCATCTCCTTCATCACGTCCGCCCGCATCAGAGCCAGCTCCCCCTCGTCGCCGATGCGGAAAGCCGGATCGATCTCCAGGCTGCTGTAATGGTTGCGGATCAGATTCAGACAAAAACTGTCAATGGTGGTGATCTGCGCCTGGGGAATCAGCGCCCCCTGCAGCCACAGATGCTCGTCGTCCGGGCAGACGGTCAACAACTTGTCCACCGCCGCGCCGACCCGCTCCCGCATCTCCGCCGCCGCCGCGTTGGTAAAGGTCATCACCAGCAGCTGATCGATGTTAAGTGGATGCTCGCCCTCGCTGATCATGCGGATGATCCGCTCCACCAGCACCGCCGTCTTGCCGGAGCCCGCCGCCGCGGATACCAGCAGATTCCGGTTGCGGCTGTGGATCACCTGCTGCTGTTTCTCAGTCCATTTCACTGCCATTTATCTAGGTTCCTTTCTGTCTGAATCTGCGGAATACCGCTCTTCGGAAAATCCGGCCGCCCCACGCGCTACTCCCCATCGGTCTCCGCCCGGTCTTCCGTCCCCAATTCCTCCCAAATCTCCTCCGGCTTCAACGCCTTCAGCTTCCGGTAGCCGTATCCCGCGGTCTTGGTGTCAAAACCGCAGACCGCGTGGTAGGGACAGTAGTCGCAGGCGGTGCGGGCGCTCTGCTTGTAGGGCTTTAAGGAGGTGTCGCCCTCCAGAATATCCCTGCCCGCCGTGCGCAGCTTCCGGTTTACATAAGACTTTAACTGTTCGAAACGTTTTCCGCTGGCAACGGAGGACCGGCTCTCCTGGATCAGCCCGGCTTTCAGGGCCACCGGGATCACATCGGACTGGGTCTCAATTTCCCGGTCCAGGTGGCGGATCACCTCCAGCTCCCGGTTGACCAGGCCGTTCATGCGCAGCTGGCGCAGAATCTGCTGTTCAATCTCCTCCGGCGTCATGGCTTCCTTCTTCTCCACCAGGGGATCCTGGATGTTGTAGTAGAAGATGCCCGCGGGCACCACCTCCTTGCCCGGATTCTTCCGCTCCTCCATCTCCAGAGCCGCATCCAGGTACACCACCAGCTGAAGCTGCAGCCCGTAGTACAGGGCCGCCAGATCAAAGCTGGTGCCGCCGGACTTGTAGTCGATAATCTTCACATAGAGCGTTCCGCCGTCCTCACAGAGATCCATCCGGTCGATGCGGCCTCTGAGCTGCAACTCCTCATCCGGCGACAGGGCGATGCGCATGGCCTTTAAATTGTCCACCGCTGAGAAGGACACCTCAAATCCCGCTGGCTCAAAATCTCCCCGCTTCACCTGCTCGGCCAGCGCCCAGATGGTGCGGTCCGTCATCCGCTCCACCCGCCCGGCCAGGTAAGCGTATCGCGCGGTACTCATCATGATGGTGTTGCCGTAATCCGCCACCACCTGGGACACGCTCTCTTTCACCAACCCCTGGCGTCCCTCCTCGGTCAGGTTGCGCCAGTCCCGCCCCTGGGCTTTCATCACCTGGAAACACCGGTCAATGGACTGATGGAACAGGTTTCCCATGTCCACCGCCTCCAGCTCGTACTCCCGGCGCTCCATCAGCTCCAGCCCGTACCGCAGGAAATGGGCGTAAGCGCAGGAGGCGTACTGCTCCAGCCGGGTAACACTGCCCTGTAAAATTTTCCCATATAACGCCCGCGCCGCCGCCCGGCCGATTCCGCGCTCCTCATAGGAGTAAAATGCCGCCTGCACCAACAGTTTCACCTCTTCCCGGTAATCCTCCTGCCCGAAGAACCACCGGTACAGCTCCAGAAATTTCCGCTCCCACTGCGAATCCTCCAACGCGCCGTCCGCAGCGTCCGGTTCCTTTAAATCCCGGTAGGTCTTTAATCCCTGAATCAGCGTCTCCTTGCCGTCCCTGGGCGTCTGCACCGGCCATTTCACAGTGGAGCCGTCCTCCGCCGTCAGGCCGGGAAACAGCTTGTAAACCTCCCCCAAAAGCACGGATGGCCTCAGGCTCTTACCGTCCGCGCTGCGCCCCGCGTAGGTGATCACCAGACGCCGGGAGGGCTTGGAGAGCATGAGATACAGGTAAAATTTCTGCATACAGCCGTCCTCCCGGGCCGTGGGAGCCAGCTCCAGGCGATGCGCTTTGAAAAATTCCCGGTCCCGGTCGCCCAACAGGCTGCCGCCGTTCTTGCGCTGGGGGACCACGCCGTCGTTGACGCCCACGAAGAACAACACCTGCACGCCGTCCAAACGGGTGCGGGTGATATCGCCCACCATCACCTGGTCGATGGTGGCCGGAATCACGCCCACCTGGATCTCCCCAAAACCGGCATCCAAAATCTGGGCATAACTCTTGCGCTCCGCCTTCTCGTCGCCCAAAAGACCGGTGAGGCGCTCAAAGAGTTCCTCCACCCTGTCATACACCTGGCCGTACTCCCGGGCCAGATTCTCATCCCCCCGGAGGCCCCGGGCGGCAAAATACGCCTGGTACTCCTCCAGTTTTTCCCTAAGCTCCATGGATTCCAGATAGTTCCGCAGGGCCTGGGTCACGGAAGCCACCGTGGCGTCCTTTGACATGGCCTCCCGCAAGGGGCGCAGGGGCGCAAGAATCCATTGGCGGAATGCGTTCAGCTCCTGCAGATTCAAATTTTCCGCGCCCTTAAACTGCGCCTCCCACTGGCTGTCCCAGCGCTTCCAGCCGTTAATTCCCAGCGCCCGGACATAGTTTTCCAGCCGGTCCGTCATAACCGCGGCTTCCTCCCGGCTGTAACGCCGGTCTGCGCCTCCCCCGGTTTCCCCCAGCAGAACGTCCGCCAGCTCGCCGTCGCTGGCTTCCTCCCAGTCAATGGCTTTCCCCCCCGGATCCGCTCCCGCCGCGTTTTCCCAAACGGGCTGGGCTTCATCCGCCGTTCCTTCCGCCCTGTCATACACCAACCCAGTCTTCAAATACCGGAACACATTCTCATACGAGAAGTCCCGCACCGCCTCCAGCACCGCGCGGATCAGCTCCACCATGGGGTTTTCCAGGATGCTCTTCTTGTCGTCCATAAAAAACGGAATTCCCGCCTGGTCAAACTGGCGGGTGATCTCCCGGCCGTAGGCCGCCAGGTCGCCGGTCGCCACCGCCATGTCCCGGTAACGCAGCCCCTGCTCACGCACCAGACTCTCGATGCGGCTCTTCACATAGCGCACTTCCTCCTCCGGCGTCTGACCGCAGAAGAGCTTCACCTGATCCTGCTCTCCCTTCCAAGCCCTCCCGTTGTACCGGTACAGGTTCTGCTCCAGGAAGTCCAGGGCCGGGCTCTGGGCAAAACGCCAGGCAGGCCGCCGGTCCAAAATCACGTCCTCCTTAAGCTCCACCCCTCCGGCCTTCGCCATGGCCGCCAGGCGGCAGACCGTATGCTTACTCATGTAAAACAGGTTCTGAATCCCGCTCTCCCGGTAGGGGTCCGCCCCGTAATCCACCGTCACTGCGCAGACCACGTCCAGGGCGTGGGTGATAAACAGCTCTACAATCCGGTACTGCACCGGCGTAAAGCCCGTGTACCCGTCCAGGAAAATCACGCTGTTTTTCAACATCTCAGAGCGCGGCAATTCCCGGCACAAAATATCCAGAATCTCCTCCGCCGTGATATAGTGATCCGCAATATAATCCTTGAATTCCTGAAAGATCAGCCCCAGATCCCCCAGCTTCTGCTTCAACAGCGGGTTCTCCGTCTCCCCCTGCAGCAGCTCCAGATCCTGAGGCGTAATTCCGTACTGACAGAGCTCGGAAATCTGAGATTTCAGCTGATTGATGAAACCAGCCTGCCCCAGATGGCTGCCGTAGAGGCCAAGACCGCTCTTTTTCCGGCCGGAAACCCGGCGCAGGACCATGGATTTTCCCATGTCGTCCAGCACCACCGGCATTTTCACCGCCAGCTCGTCGAACACCCGGTAGGCCAGGCGCTTGAAGCTCAGGACGTCGATGTTCATGATGCCGTGCCTTGGGTGCAGGCGGATGATCTCCTTCTGGGCCTGCATGGTAAACTGCTCCGGCACCACCACCAGAAAACGCCGGTCCGGCTGTTCCAGGGACAGACGGATGGCCTGCTCATACAGATAGCGGGTTTTTCCGGAACCGGAACCGCCGAAAACAAATTGTAACGCCACGTTTTTTCCTCCTGTCGCTTCCAATCGAATGTATTGCTGCGATGCCGCTCATATTTCTTCCCATCCGCTCATAAGCTATAACAAATTGTACCGGAGGTTTTATCTATGAGCTCCAAAACCAAAATCGTCGTGCTGCGCATGAAAGAGATTATCTACACCGGGATCTTCGTGGGCCTGGCCATTCTGCTCGTCACCCTGTGCCTCATTATGTTCCGTCCCAAAAAAGATACAGCCGGCAGCGAAGCGGCCAGCTATATCCCCGGCGTCTACAGCGCCTCCCTGAATCTGGGAAACCAGGACGTAAACGTGCAGGTGGCCGTGGATGCCAACCGGATCAGCTCCGTGTCCCTGGTGCCCTTAAGCGAAGCAGTCACCACCATGTACCCGCTGATGCAGCCCACGCTCGACGAGCTGGCGGATCAGATCGTGACCACCCAGTCCCTGGAAAACCTTACATACTCCAGCCAGTCCCGTTACACCTCGGCCGCGCTGTTAAAAGCCATCCAGACCGCTCTGGATAAGGCGAAGATCCAGTAACTGCGGTTTTTTAAACCGCGGCGTTTCTTGACACTGCGTTTCTCATATTCATGCAAAGGCTGCTGCCAATGCCCTTTTCCGGTCAAACGCCGTCCGATTACCGGCGCTCCTCCCGCAGCGTGCACTGCCCAGCAGCCCTCTCCTGATCATTTCTTCTTTTTCCCGCTCCCCGGCTCCTTCCGGAACCGCTTGCTCTTAAACACATACACATGGGCCACCAGCGTCAAACCAAATACCACCATGCAGACCCATTCCAACGGCTCGGACAAGATATGGGAAGCCATGGCAAAACTCAGCAGCGCGTCGGCCAGGAACAGCCATTTCTCCACCACGTACACTTTATCCACATCATAGTCGCTTTTATCAACGTTTGTCCCCACAAAAATCATAAAATCCTTGCCCATGAACAAATCGATGCCCTCCGCAATGCACAGACCCCCCATAAACCAAAAAATCAGATCCATAAATCCTCCTTCGCACGTCCGTCCCGCGATTCAATGCATGATACTTTGTCGCCAACCGCAGGTTGACGATAAGAGATACGTTTCCTTATTATACTTTGTCGCCAACCGCAGGTTGACGATAAGGGATACGTTTCCTTATTATACCACATCCTACTTCAGACCACAAGCCGCGAATCCCGCTCCACCCCCGGCCCCCGGGCGGACAAAAAGCCGGCGCAGAGCTGTCTCCAGCTGCGCCGGCCGTTCATTTCCCAATATTAAATTGATCGTTTATCAAACGGAAACCCGAAGGATCTCCTTGTTCTGCTCCACAAATTTCCTGATATTGGAAGCTCCGGCAAACTTCTGTACGATGCCGTCGTTCTCAAAATCCACCACCAGCGTGGGAGCCTGGAAAATGTTGAACTTCTCCGCCAGCTCCGGATGCTCCTCGGCGTCGATCACGCGGTAGTTCATGCCCTTCAAGAACTCCCTGGCAGCCTTGCAGTTGGGGCAGGTCTTGGTGGTGAACAGGAACAGGCCGGTATCCGCCTTCACCTCACCCTTGGACGCAGCAGCCTTCTGCTCCTCCGCATTGCAGCGGCTCTCCGGCTTGATGTGGGAGACGCCGTGCTTCAGCTTGGAACCGTGGATGTCGTAGTTGGTGCGGTTCTTGTACTCCTGGGTCTTTCCTTCGTTCCAGTTCTGCACCGGACGGTAATATCCCGTAATCCGGCTGTAAACCTCCGCCTTTGCGCCGCAAACCGGACAGATGAAGTGCTCGCCGGCCAGATATCCGTGGGACTTACAGATGGAGTAAGTGGGCGACATGGTGTAATAGGGCAGCTTGTAGTTCTCCGCGATGGTCCGCACCAGGTTGGCGGCCGCCTTCCAGTCGGGCAGCTTCTCGCCCAGGAACGCGTGGAACACCGTGCCGGAGGTGTACAGGGTCTGCAACTCGTCCTGGATGTCCAGGGCGTCGAACACATCCTCGGTGTAATCCACCGGCAGATGGGAACTGTTGGTATAGTAGGGCGTATCCCCCTCGGCTCCGGCGGTTATGATGTCGGGATAGCGCTTCTTGTCGTGCTTGGCCAGGCGGTAGGTAGTGGACTCGGCCGGGGTCGCCTCCAGGTTGTACAGGTCGCCGTACATCTCCTGGTAGTCGGACAGGCGCTCACGCATGTGATTTAAAACATCCCTGGTGAACTTCTGGCACTCCGGATCGGTCATATCCTTGCGCACCCACCTGGCGTTCAGTCCGGCCTCGTTCATGCCGATCAGACCGATGGTGGAGAAGTGATTGGAAAATGTTCCCAGATACCGTTTGGTGTAGGGGTACAGGCCCTGATCCAGCAGCTTGGTAATCACTTCACGCTTGGTCTTTAAAGAGCGGGCGGACACGTCCATCATGTGGTCCAGGCGCTCGTAGAAATCTTTCTCATCCTTGGACAGGTAAGCGATGCGGGGCATATTGATGGTCACAACGCCCACGGAGCCGGTGCTCTCGCCGGAACCGAAGAAGCCGCCGGTTTTCTTGCGCAGCTCCCGCAGGTCCAGACGCAGGCGGCAGCACATGCTGCGCACGTCGCTGGGCTGCATATCGCTGTTGATATAGTTGGAGAAATACGGGGTGCCGTATTTAGCCGTCATCTCGAACAGCAGGCGGTTGTTCTCCGTGTCGGACCAGTCGAAATCGTTGGTAATGGAGTAGGTGGGGATGGGGTACTGGAAGCCGCGCCCGTTGGCGTCGCCCTCGATCATGGTCTCGATGAAGGCCTTGTTGATCAGATCCATCTCCGCCTTGCAGTCCTTGTACTTGAAGTCCATCTCCTTGCCGCCCACGATGGCGTTCAGCTCCGCCAGATCGTTGGGAACCGTCCAGTCCAGGGTGATGTTGGAGAACGGGGCCTGGGTGCCCCAGCGGCTGGGGGTGTTCACGCCGTAGATAAAGGACTCGATGCACTTCTTGACCTCGGAGTAGCTCAAGTTGTCCACCTTCACAAAGGGGGCAAGGTATGTATCAAAGGAGGAGAACGCCTGGGCTCCGGCCCACTCGTTCTGCATAATGCCGAGGAAGTTGACCATCTGATTGCACAGCACGGACAGATGCTTGGCCGGGGAAGAGGTGATCTTTCCGGTGATTCCGCCCAGTCCCTCCTGCAGAAGCTGCTTTAAGGACCAGCCTGCGCAGTAGCCGGTGAGCATGGACAGATCGTGAATGTGGATGTCCGCGTTCCGGTGAGCCTCCGCAACCTCGTGGTCGTAAATCTCGCTGAGCCAGTAGTTGGCCGTCACAGCGCCGGAATTGCTCAGGATCAGTCCGCCAACGGAGTAGGTCACGGTGGAATTCTCCTTCACGCGCCAGTCCTCAACCTTCACATAGCTGTTCACCACGTCCTTGTAGTCCAGAATGGTGCTGTTCATATTGCGGATTTTCTCGCGCTGTTTTCTATATAAAATGTATGCCTTCGCCACATCCGTGTAACCGGTCTGCTCCAGCACGTGCTCCACACTGTCCTGGATCTCCTCCACGGAAATCCGGCCTTCCGTCATCTTGCCCTGGAAGTCCGCGGTTACGCGCAGTGAAAGCAACTCCAGAATCTCGTTGTTATAATCCTTCTTCGTGGCCTTAAACGCCTTCTTGATCGCCTCGGTGATCTTGTTCAGGCTGAATTCGGCTATCTCCCCATCACGTTTCACAACTTCAATCATTACAAACTTAACTCCTTTCGACCCTTGTCCGATGATAATGGCCCCCGGCTTTTATCCCATAAGACATAATGGCCCGCCGGCTACGCCGGCAGCCCATTCCATTTGCTCCGAAAATCCTCGGATCCACGATCCGTTGACGACAATCGGTGTTTCCGTCTCTCTGTCAGTCCGCCACTTCACCCATTATAGCAGACCCAAAACAAAAACACAATATCTATGATCAACTTTTTATGCCAATCAAGATATTGTGTTTTATTACCTCTGCTTATAATTCGCGGAAAGCCTTGTGGCTGCGTGGTTTGCGGGTGGTTAGGGGTCTCTATCCTCTAATCCGCATACAATTTCGCAAACAATTCCGCCGGCACATACGCCTCCACCGCGATCCCGTCCTCCGTGTACTCCTCCTTCAGGAGCTGGCCGTACTTACGGATGGTCTGGATCCGGCCGGCCTGGGAGTAGGGGTAGACCTTCTCCAGGTGAACCCGGCGGCTGCGGATGATCTGCTCCAGAATGCCGCACAGCTCGTCCAGCCCCTCCCCGGTCTTAGCCGAGATGCGCACCTGGTAGTCAGCGGAGAAATCTCTGGGCAGCTGGGCTAACGGCCCGGCCTCACCGGACTCCACCATGGCTCTCAGGCGGTCCGTCTTGTTGAACACCGTGACCACCGTCTTGTCCACGATCTCCAAGTCCTTCAACGTCTCCCGCACCACGTGCATCTGCATGTCCATCTGGGGGTTGGAGCAATCCACCACATGGAGGATGATATCGCTGTACTTAGCCTCCTCCAGGGTGCTCTTAAATGCCTCGATCAGGTGGTGGGGCAGCTTGCGGATAAATCCCACGGTGTCCGTCAACAGAATCTGCTGATCCCCCGGCAGGGTAAAGCTTCTGGTGGTGGGGTCCAGGGTAGCGAACAGCTTGTCCTCCGCCAGGATATCCGCGTCGGTCAGATGGTTTAACAGGGTGGATTTGCCCGCGTTGGTGTAGCCCACGATGGCCGCGCTGACGGCGCAGCCCTGTTCCCGCTGCTGCCGGGTCACCTCGCGGTGGCGTTTCACATCCTCCAGCTCCGCTTTCAGCTGCCCGATGCGCTCGTGGATCAGACGCCGGTCCACCTCCAGCTTCTTCTCGCCCGGTCCCCTGGTGCCGATGCCGCCGCCCAGCCGGGACAGGGAGGCGCGCATGCCCACCAGGCGCGCGGCCCGGTATTTGAGCTGGGCCAGCTCCACCTGGATCTTTCCCTCCCGGGTGTGGGCCCTGGAAGCGAAAATATCAAGAATCACCATGGTGCGGTCCATCACCTTGGTGTCCAGGGCCGCCTCCAGGTTCTTAAGCTGGGCGGGACTCAGCTCGTCGTCGCAGACAACGCCGGTGGCGTCAAGCTCCCATACCAGGTCCTTGACCTCCTCGATTTTGCCCTTGCCCAGATACGTGCCCGGGTGCACCTTCTCGCGATTCTGAATCACCTTGTCCACGGTCACGGCTCCGGCCGTTTTCACCAGCTCCGCCAGCTCCTTTAAGGAGCCCTCCGCGTCGTCCCCGTCCCCGGTGCTCACCGCGATCAGGACCACCCGCTCCTCAATCTCTTTCAAATCAAATAATTCTGCCATACTACCTCTTATTCCGAATTTACCGCTCCGGCCGCCAAACGCCTTACCGGCTCTTTAAAAATGCAATCTCATGCTCCGCCCGCTCATCCGGTCCGAAGCTCTTGTTGTACTCCTCGAACAGCTTCAGGGCTTCGTCGTACTTGTATAAGTATTCGCTGCACACCGCTCGGTTATACGAAAGTTCCCGAAGCAGCTCCCGATCCTCCGATGCCTTCACTTTCCCCTGGTCAAACGAATCAGCAGCGTCCTTGTAATTCTCTTCAGCCATCTGGCATAAACCCATCTGCAAATAGATTTTCCCATCGTCCAGCCCATCCCTCAGCGCATTTTCGTACAGGCTCATGGCCTGATCGTAGGCGCCCGTTTTCACGCAGGCCGCCCCCACGGACAGAAGCGCGTTCATACGCCCCTCCACCGGCTTTTTTGCATCCCCGCCGGTCCGCTGTACATAGTCGTACAGCTCCACCGCCTGGTCTGCATCGCCCATGGCCGCGCAGCACATGCTGGCCATGTACCAATACTGCAGATTTTTGGAGTCCCGCTCCATCAGAAGCTTGTAGCTGTAGTACGCCGCCTCGTAATCCTCCAGGCGGTACTCCGCCTCAGCCCGGTAGCGCAGCACGTCCACCGCCATCTCGCCGGTGTCCTTGTCCATCACAGCCAGCGCCTGGTCAAAATCCGCAATCGCCCCGGCAAAGTCCCCGGCGTCCAGCTTTTCAATTCCCGCGGCCCGCAGCTCACGCTGCTTGGACGTGGACATGTTGCCCACCACGCGCATGGTGGCGAAGGCCACCAGCACCACCAGCAGTATGCAGACCGCCCACGCGATGAGCCCTTTGACCAGCCGGTTCCTTCTCCTGCGCTTGCGCGCGGCCCGCCGCTCCCGGTCCAGGCGCGGATTCCGCCCCGAATCGTAGGGACGCCGCTCGCTGTAGCGGATATTTCCACTGTTTCTGCTCATTTCCTACCTCGCATCCGTGCTGCCGAAGCCGCCGTTGCGCGTGCTTGTGCAATCGTCGTCCACCGTGATACCATAGGGGAGGAAAATACCCTGGGCAAAGGCCATTCCTTCGGCCAGCTCCACCGTTTTTCCCTCTCTGGAATCATTGGTCATCTTGACAAACATATGTCCTTCATTGTCCGAATAAAAATAATCGCTGTCGATGATGCCCACGGTGTTGTTCAGCTGGAGGCGGTATTTAAAGCCAAGGCTGCTGCGCGGGAAAATGGACAGCACCCAGCCCTCCTCCATCTCAACCCGGACTCCGGTGGGGATTTTCACGGACTCGCCGGGCGCGACGGTCACAGCGACCGGGGTAAAAAAGTCGTATCCCGCCGAACCGGCGGTGGCCCGGGCCGGAAGGCGGATCCCGTCATAGACCGCCCGCGCCTCATCGGCAGACACTCCGCCGAAGGCGTCCGTCCAGTCCCCGGAAAATTGTTCAAAGCTTACCTTGTGAAATTTTGCAATTCTCTGCATGTCTGTAACCTAACCTTTTCTGTATGATTCGAATCGTCCGCTCCATGGCGGCTGTCTCAGCTCCGGTCGTGGATCACCGCCGCTCCGGTCAGAAGGGACCTCTGCACATCGATAACCCGCTGGTTGGAACTGCCCTTCCACCGGAGGCTGTTGTCCTTGAGTCCCGCCACGAACTCGCCGTCCACCACCACGTCCACCTTGCGGATACACGGCAGGCCGCAGATTTCCTCCCAGTCGTAGCCGGTGTAAAGCCAGATGGTCTTTCCCGGAAAGCGGTCGCAGATCTCATCGATCAGCCGGCCGGTCTCTTCCCGGTTATCCGGGTGCAGCGGGTCCCCGCCGCTTAAGGTGACCCCGGACACATAGTCCTTTTGAAGCTCCTCAAACAGCTCGTCCTTAGCCGCCTGGTCAAAGGGAATTCCGCCCCGGATATCCCAGGTCACCGGATTGTGGCATTCCGGACAGTTGTGGCTGCATCCGGCAACCCAGAGTACCACCCGAAGCCCCTCCCCGTTGAGCATATCGTCCTTTGTGATATTGTGATAACGCATGACTTACTCTCTCTCCGTTTCCTCAGATGTTTCCAGCAGAGAGGTACAATGAGGGCAGCGCACCGCATTGATCGGAATCATAGTGCGGCAGTACGGGCATTCCTTCTGCGTGGGAGCGGCCGGCGCTTCCGGCTTCTTTCCCATGCTGCGCAGCTTGTTGACCTGTTTCACCGTGATGAACACTACCAAAGCCATCAGCAGGAAGTTGATCGTCTGTGTGATGAAAGACCCGTAATTAATGGTAGCCACAGAAAGTTCCTTGGCCTCAGCCAGCGTGGCGTATGTATTCCCATCCAACGCGATAAACATGTTGGTGAAATCCACCTTGCCGGTGATCAGACTCAGAAGAGGCATAAAAATGTCGTTGACAAGCGAATTTACAATGGAAGTAAACGCGCTGCCGATAATCATGCCGACCGCCAGGTCGATCATATTGCCCTTGAGGGCGAACGCCTTAAACTCATCCAGAAACTTTTTCATTGTATATCCCTCCGTATTCATTGGTAGGGCCCGAAGGCCGCTTTTCTTAGTTTACCATACGGAAGATGATTTTTCCACAAAATTCAGTTATATTCATGTAGAAAGCGCCTCAGATCCTTGTGAAATTCCGAGAATCTGGCCAGCAGCGCATAGTATCCCCGTGACATCAAATCCTGGCTGATCCCGTCGTAGACCGGATCCGTCATAGAGCGGATATGGAAAAATTCATAGAAATACTGATCCGGAATCTCATCCAGATACTGCTTCAGTTCTTTTTTGTAATCCATAATCTCCTCTTGCTCCAGTTGTTCCAATATCTTGTTCATCTCTTCTCCCTTTCATTCATGCATATTTTATTTTGATGTGTTTCACTATTAGAAGTGTTTGGCAATTAATATTTCCTTACAATCTAATAAACGCTTCAGTATTAGAAAATTCCATATCATGTGAGGTAAATAATGAAAATATCTTATAATTCGGAAACAAAGAAAAATTTGATAGGCGATACGATCCGCTCATTGCGGAAGCGGCGCGGCCTTTCCCAGCGGGCGCTGGCCGCCAAGCTGCAATTAAATGGCTATGATTTCAATGATCTGACCATACTCAGAATCGAAAAGGGCACTCGCCTTGTCACAGACATCGAGCTACGGGCCCTCTGCCATTTTTTCAATGTGACACCCAACGAAATGCTCAGTTTCGATGATATATCCACTCATTAATCTCCCCTCCTACTATTTGATTACCCTAGATTATACACTATAAAGTGTCTATTTGTACACGCTTTTTCAGTCTGATAATTAAACGGTTCCTGGGGTACAATAACCACGGGGTATCGTGAATTTTGTCTTGGTGGTGGAAGAATGAGTTATGAACTGGATCGGATTGAAGAGCTGTGCAGAGAGCGCGGGTGGAGCCACTACAAACTGGCAAAAGAAATGAATGATTCCGCAAATAACATAAGCAACCTCTTTCGCCGAACGACTACGCCCAGTATTGTCACTCTGCGACGTGTCTGTGCGGCCATGGGAATTACCATGGCCGAATTTTATAAGAGGGATGGAATCTCCACCGTGCTGACGGAAAACCAGAAGACGCTTCTGGATCATTATAATGTCCTGGACTCGCGCAGCAAAGACAAGGCCATGGCCTATATCAAGGGACTGGCGGACGGCAGATATGACGCCTGAAGCCCGGGATAAAAGACCGGGCGCAACCGCCTGCGGACGTGGGCGCAGAGTTTTGTCTCCATGCAAAAAGAGCGGCCGACGGTATACTTTATTCCGTCGCCGCTCTTCTTTTATCCGATCCTGCCCCTACAGTCCCAGCAGCGCGCAGGCCAGCTGAAAATAGATCACCAGGCTTAAGGCGTCCACGATGGTGGTGATGAGCGGGGCCGCCATGATGGCCGGGTCCATGTGCAGAACCTTGGCCGCCATCGGCAGCATACAGCCGATGGTTTTCGCCAGAATCACGGTGGCCATCAGACTGACCACCACGGTGGCGCAGACCAGGGGCTGGCCGGGAAAGCGGATCAAAAGCTGCACAAAATTCACTGCAGCCAGCACGGCTCCCACCAGGGTGCCCACGCGCAGCTCCTTCCACACCACCTTGAACACGTCCGCGGGCTCGATCTCGCCCACCGCCATGCCGCGGATGATCAGGGTGCTGCTCTGGCTGCCCGCGTTTCCGCCGGTATCCGTCAGCATGGGGATGAAGGTCACAAGCAGCGGCAGCACCGCGAAGGCGTTCTCGTACTTGGCCAGAATCCCGCCCGTGATCAGGCTGCTGATCATCAGCACCAGAAGCCAGAAAATGCGGTTCTTAGCCAGCTGGAACACGCCGGTTTTCAGATACGGCCGCTCGCTGGGCGCCATGGCGGCCATCTTCTCGAAGTCCTCCGTGGCCTCCTGCTCGATTACGTCCACAATGTCGTCCACGGTCACAATGCCCACCAGGCGGTTCTCGTGGTCCACCACGGGAAGGTTTAAAAGGCCGTACTTCTGGAAGCAGTCCGCCACCTCCTCCTGGTCGTCCGTGGTCACCGCCTTGATCACGTGGGTGTCCATAATGTCGCCGATCACGGTTTCGTACGTGTTCATCAGCAGATCGCGCACCGTGACCACACCCTCCAGCTGCCTGGCCTCGTTCATCACATAGGAGGTATAAATGGTCTCCTTGTCCACGCCATGGCGGCGGATATAGTCGAAAGCCTCCTTCACGGTCATGGTCTTTTTTAACCCCACATACTCCGCGGTCATGATGCTGCCCGCGCTGTTATCCGGGTATTTTAAAAACTGGTTGATCAGGGCTCTGGTGTCCGGCTTGGCGTTCTGCAGAACCTTTTTCACCACAGTGGCGGGCAGCTCCTCCAGCATATCCACCGCGTCGTCCACGAACAGGTCCTCGATAATGGTGGCCACCTCGCGGTCCGTGATGCTGGTGATAATATGCTGCTGTTTCTCCACGGACAGGCAGGCAAATACATCTGCCGCCAGTTCCTTTGGCAGAATCCGGAACACCACCACGGCTTTCTCCGAATCCAGCTCGTCGATGAAGGCGGCGATATCCACCTCGTTCATCTCAGCCAGTAGCTCCTTTAACCGGCGGTACTGTTTTTCCTCCGCCAGCTTTAACATCATTTCAATCATTTTCTCCATGTCGTTCTCCTCTCGGCACAATTTCTGTCTTGGCCGATGAAAGCAAACCATGGATTTGCACACACGCAAAAGGAGAGACTGCCGCACCCCAGACCGGGGAAACAGCCGCCTCTCCATAAACGCCGGATCTTTCTCCTCTATCAAACGCCGTCCTGCCGCCGCGGGCAGTTTCACGGCATCACCAATCAGCAGCCGCCGAACCTGCTCCAGCAGACTACCGCCTGATCCATACGCCTATGCACATATCCAGATTCGTCCGCTTTCATCTTGCAACTTCGCCCTTCCACTGAGTGTTCACTTCCTTTTTTATGAATTTTATTCCTCTTTTATCCTAACAGACTTTCTGTGGAAAAGCAACCCCCAAAGCCTGGGCAAGGAAAATATTTCCATCGCCCTACATGCTCTTCCGCTCTGCGATCTCCGCCATTTTGGCCTCGTTTAACCGCGTGTCGCCCTTCACCCGGGAATAGCTCAGATACCCGTTCATCCGGTCGATTTTCGTCAGGTTTTTGCTGCCGCATTTAGGGCACACGTCCATATTCAGCTCCTGGTGGCCGCAGTCGTCGCAGTAGGACAGGGCGAGGTTTACGCCCTCGTAAAAGCCCATGGCCATGGCCCGGCGCACCAGGGTGCGGATGGCCTCCTTATTGTAGCCCACCGGATATTTCACGTACTGGATCTTGCCGCCGTTGCACAGCTCCCAGAACCGGTACTCCAGGTCCTGCTTCTGAATGGGCGTGATCTCCTCGGTCACATGGCAGTGGAACCCGTTGCTCACATACTCCCGGTCCGAAACATTCTCAATGATCCCGTACTTGTTGCGGAACTGCTTCACCTGCAGGCCGCAGAGATTCTCCGCCGGGGTGGCGTAGATGGCGTAGAGATTGCCGTCCTCCTCCTTGAACTGGTTCACCTTCCGGTTGATGTGCTTCAGGGTCTCCAGGGCAAAGGCTCCGTCTTCCACCAGGGACTTGCCGTTGTAGAGCTGCTGCAGCTCGTTGAACGCGGTAATCCCGAAGGAGGCGGTGGCGGTCTTTAACAGCGGTTTGATCTTGTCGTGAAGCCCCAGATGTCCCCCGTAAAATCCTCCCTCGCAGTAGGCCAGCGGGTTGGTGCTGGCCTTCATCTCGCCCAGGTAGGCGTAGGTGCGGATGTGGATCCTGCGGATCAGCTCCAGGTAATAGTCCAGCACCTCAAAGAAATCCCGGCTCTCCTGGCGGGCCTTCGCCAGGATCATGGGCAGGTGCAGGCTCACCACTCCGATGTTAAAGCGGCCCACAAACACCGGCACATCCTTGCTGTCCGCCGGGTACATGCCGCCCCGCTCGTACCAGGGGGAGAGGAAGGCGCGGCAGCCCATGGGGGAAATGATCTTACCGTACTGTTTGTACATGCTGGAAATGTACCCCTTGCCGGTCAGGGACAGCCAGTCCGGATACATGGTCTTGCTGGAACAGTCGATTCCCGCCTCGAACACGTCCTCCAGCTCGCCGCCCGGACCGTGGAGCTTCTCGTCGTAGAGGAACACGATCTTGGGGAACAGCACCGGCTTCTTGTGGCCCTTTTTGCCCTCGCCGCCCTTGCGCACGTTCAGCATGGTGATGGTAGCCATCTTGGCGAAGCGGCTGGTACCCGTGCCCGCCGTCATGGTGATAAAGGGGTAATCCCCCCGGCTGGAGGAGACGGAGTTGAACTTGTACTCCCAGCCCTGGAATCCCTGTTCCATGTCGCGCTGTACGTCGCTCCACGCCACCTCCATGGCCTTCTCGTCGGTCAGGCCCAGGTCCAGGTATTTCTCAATGTACTGCTCGTAGGACTTTTCCGCATAGGGCGCCAGAATCTCCTCCACGCTGGGTACGGTGAAGCCGCCGTACTGCTGGCTGGCCGCGCTGAGCACGATATCCCCGATCACGTCAAAGGCCACGTCCAATGTCTTCGGCTCATTGTACCAGAGGTTGCCCATCTCGAAACCGCCGGTGAGCACGGACTTCACGTCAAAGAGGCAGCAGTTCATGGTGTCGCGCCTGGCGGACATGTCGTGGATATAAATGTATCCCTCGCGGCAGGCCTGCAGCTCCTCGACGGTCATAAAGAACTTCTGGTACAGGGACTTGTTCAGCTCGTTGAAAATCAGGCTGCGCTTCGTGGACACCAGGGCGCTGTCCGTGTTGCTGTTCTCCTTGTCGCCGATGTACATGATGGACTGGCTCTTCTTGTAAACGTCGTCCAGCATCTGCACGAAATCCTGCTTGTAGTTGCGGTAATCCCGGTAGCTCTTGGCCACCTGGGGATTCACCTTCTCCAGCGCGCCCTCCACCACGTTGTGCATCTGGGCGATGGGGATCTCCGTGACCTCCATATCCTCCGCCTTCTCCTCCACAAACTGGCAGATAAACGTGATCTCCGCCTTGGAAAAACGGATCATGGCGCGCTCCGCCGACTTGCGGACCGCCGCCACCACCTTCTGGACGTTGAAATCCTCCCTGGTTCCGTCCTTTTTAATCACCTTGATTTCACTGCACTCCACTGCTTTTGCCTCCTGTCCTGCCCGGTTTTTCGGTCATTCCGGGCCTCTATCACTATATATTGTGCTTTGTCGTCAAATGAATACACTATATGTATAACGCATATGATATCCTATCACGGCGAGCCGGTTTCGTCAAGAGTCAATTTCCAGAAAAAGAGACATCTTCCAGCAATGGAAAATGTCTCTCTCAGCCTAATTTTTCAGCGCCGTTCCCGCTCCTCCTCTTCCTCCCTGGCTGCGGCTGCGGCTTCCAGCTCCGCCGCGTAGGCGGCCTCCTGCTCCAGAAGCGCCAGCTCGTCCTCGGTAAGGTCGGGGTCCTTGAGCGTGGGATCCTTAAGGGTGGAACCCTCGGGGGCGGGATCCTCAGAGGATGTATCCTGGGCGGCCGTTTTGGCCCGGACAGCGGTTTCGCCTCCAGGGGAAGATATCTCCACCCCTGCCGCGGCCTCCGCCACAGCCAGATCCGCCTCCGTTTCTTCCTGCGCATCCGCAGCCGCTTCCCCGCCGTCGCCGTTAACCGCCAGGTCCTCCAGCTTCAGCTGCAGCTCCTCCTCCACCTCGGCCTTGATCTCCTCGGCCTGCTCGGGATTCATGCTGGGGAGGTCGTCGGTGGAACCGACGCCGAAACGGCGCAGAAACTCCTCGGTGGTGGCGAACAGCGCCGGGCGGCCCGGCGCGTCCATGCGGCCCACCTCGTACACCAGATTGAACTCGATCAGCCGGTTCACCGCGTGATCGGACTTGACGCCGCGAATCTTCTCGATCTCCAGCTTGGTCACCGGCTGCTTGTAGGCGATGATGGACAGCGTTTCCAGCATCACCTCGGTGAGCACCTGCTTCTTGGGCGTGGACGCCACCCGGATCAGGTTGTCGTAATATTTCGCCTTGGTGCACATCTGATAGCTGTCCTCCAGCGCGATAATCTGCATCCCGCAGCTTCTGCTCTTGTCATACCGGGCCTTCAGGCGTTCCACCGCCCGTCTGGCCGTCTCCCGGTCCTGCCCGATGGCCGCTGCCAGCTGCCGCACCTCCACGGAGCGCCCCATGGTAAACAGAACAGCCTCAACGACCGCCTCCTGCTCCTTCTCATTCTCGGTGGGCGGAAACTCCAGCGCCAACTGGCCGTTTTGTACGCCGGCCTGCTCCGGCTGCCCCGCTCCGGCGCCTCTTGTCAGTTTTCCCTCTTCCATCTCAATCCGTCCTTATCCCTTCAATCGTCACTCCGCGAAATCCGCCAGCCCGTCCAGGTCCAGCTCCGCTTCCTCCCCCTCTGGCTCCAGGGCTTCGATCTCCATGTCCCCGAAGGTCTCCTCCTGCACCAGATGGATTTTGCCGATCTTCATCAACTCCAGAACCGCCAGAAAGGTGACCACCACCTCCAGCTTGTCCGCCTGCTCCTCCAGCAGATGGCGGAAGCTGAAATGCCGGTTCTTCCTGGCATAGCCAAGCACCGATCCGATCTTCTGCTCCAGGCTCACCGGCTCCCGCCGGATGGTGCCGAAATTGCTGCGGATCTTGTCGACCTTGTCCTCCTTGCGCTTCATCACCTGCTCGAACACCCGCTTCAGCTTAGCCAGGGTGAGGCCGTCCAACAGGCTGTCCAAATCCACCGGCGGCTCATATTTGGCCACCTCCGGCGGAATGGTGGGCGACTTGTACAAAAGGCGGTCTGCGCCGTCCTCCCGCCTGGCCAGCTCATCTGCCATCAGCCGGTAGGTCTTGTACTCCAGTAAGCGCTGTACCAGCTCGGCCCGCGGATCGATCTCCTCCCCCTCCTCGTCCACTTCCTTGGGGAGCAGCATGCGGGCCTTGATATCCAGCAGCGTGGCTGCCATCACCAGAAATTCGCTGACGACATTTAAGTCCTCCCGCTCCATGTTCCGCACATATTCCAGATATTGGTTGGTGATCTCCGCGATGGGAATATCGTAAATATTTACCTTATTTTTCTCAATCAGATGCAGGAGCAGATCCAAAGGTCCCTCAAAATGCTCCAGCTTGTAAGATATCTGTACCATAAATCCTCTTTTTCCGGCCCTGACGGCGTCAAACCGCCGTTTCACCGCACGTGGTCAGCCGTTTTTGCGGGGTCCTTCCGCTTCCGGCCATCAGCATTTATCTTACCACAGAACCGAAAAGCCCGCTACTGCTTTTTCAGCCGCACCACCGCCAGCTGAGGCCGGTTGTTCAGGCGGATGTTGATGGAGTGGGTGCCCAGGCCCCGGCTGACGATCATGCGCTTCCCGTCCGCCTCAAAATCCCCTGCGCACCAGGGAATGAAAAACTGGTACTGGGGCGTCATCACGCCGCCCAGGCCCGGGATGCGGATGGTTCCCCCGTGGAAATGTCCGGACAGGGTCAAGTCCGCCCCCCAGGCCCTGTAATCCTTAAAATACATGGGAGAGTGGGCCAGAAGAATCTGAAACTTCTCCTCCCGCCCGGTTCCCCGCACCCGTCCCAGCCTGCGGGTCAGATAATCCGGCGGCATCGGGTCCAGCTTCTGAAACAGAGCCTTGCGGTAATACCGCTGTCCCAGGTCCAGCCCGGAAATCTCTGCATCCGCCCCCCAGGAGGCCGTCCCGTTCTCCAGATAGATCACGCCCATCCGCTTCAGCCGGTCCCGGTACTCCTCGTACAGACCGCCGTAAGTCTCCCGCTCCCAGACCATGCGGTTCTCGTGATTCCCGTTGCCGTAGTACACCGGGAAATCCCCCGCCAGCCGTTTCACCAGCTCCAAAGGCACCGCCACATCCCGTCTGCCCTTGCACACCATCATGTCGCCGCCGATCAGCACCGCGTCCGGATTTACCCGCCGGATCGCCTCCAAAAGCCGCCGGTTTCCCCGGCCGAACTCATTGTTGTGCAGGTCCGACAAAAAGACAAGGGTCTTGTCCTTCAAAATCTTGTCCGACCGGATGCAGGTCTCCTCCACAGAGAACTGCTTTTTCTCATATTCCGACCGCGCCAGGCAGGCAGCCGCCCCAAACGCGGCCGCAGTGGTTATCCCTTTTATCATCCCGTCACCTCCGCAGTTTGCATTTCCCCGCCTAAACCGTGAAAAAACCTTCTTCAAACAGCCGGATCACATCCAGAAGGCTGTCGCACTTGGCGGTGAGCTTTGCAGTCAGCTCCGGTCCCGGGATACTCAGGTCCGGCACCATCACCGCCAGGAAACCGCCGTTTAACGCGGCGCTTATGCCGTTGAAGCTGTCCTCCAGCACCATGCACTCCTCCGGCCTCTCGCCCAGCATATCCGCGGCCAGGTAAAAGATCTCCGGGTCCGGCTTGGCGTGGGTCACCATCTCCCCGAAGGCGTATGCGTCAAAAAAGCCGTCGATACCGGCGCCTCCCACATTCTGCTCCGTCCACTGCCGTCCGCTGGAGGTGGCAACCGCCGTTTTGATTCCCTTCTCTTTTAAATATGTAAGAAGTTCCTTCAACCCCTTTTTCACCGGAACGCCGTATTTGCGGATCTGATCATAGGAAAACGCCCTCTTCTCCTCCAGGAACCGGTCCATGTCGAATTCCGGCCCGAACATCTCGTTCAGCAGCCGCTTCACCGTGTCCGGCTTACTGCCCCGGATTCCGTCAAAGAACTCGTCCCCCACGGAAATGCCGAACCGTTTTCCCACAATATTCCAGGCCTCCACCGACAGCCGTTCCGTGTCAAACATCAGTCCATCCTGATCAAAAATCACCGCTTTTACCTTGTGCGCCATCTCTTGTCTTTCCTCCGAATCTTTCTTTTTCAGTCTCAGATAGTATCATAGCATAACTGCGGAAATTTTCAAAGTAAAAAGGACGCCGCGGCGCTTTAAGCCTGCGGCGCCCGAATCCGAACCGGCGCTATCTGCCCAAATACCAGGGCGCCAGCTCCACACTGACAAAATAACCCTGTTCATGCTGGCAGACCGGACACATCTGGGGCGCTTCCGTGCCGAAATGGATATGACCGCAGTTTAAACACACCCAGCCGGTCTTTACATCGGAAATAAGCAGCTTGCCGCTTCCCAAGCGGTCCGCCAGGTACTGAAACCGCTCCCCGTGGGTCTTCTCGATCTCCGCGATCATGTGGAACACAGTTCCGATCCTGGTGAAGCCCTCCTCCTTGGCGATGTCGCCGAAGGATTTGTATACCACGTCGTGCTCCTCAAACTCATTGTGCGCCGCCGCGTTCAACTGCGCCAGGGTGTTCTGCTCCATATCCACCGGATAACCTCCATCTATGAATATGGTTTCCTTATCCAGAGGTTCCAGGAACTTGTAGAAAATCTCCGCGTGCTCCTTCTCCTGGTTGGCCGTGTAGGTAAAAATCTGCTCCACCACCGGCATTTTCTGGAACCGGGCAAGGGCGGCCGCGAAGGTGTAGCGGTTCCGCGCCTGGCTCTCGCCTGCAAACGCGCGCATCAGGTTCTTGGCTGTCTCGCTGTCTCTCAAATCTGGCATATTTCATTTCCTCCTAATCATCATCGTTTCATATCCATACTATCCCCTGGAAGCATATGGATTATACCCAAATAGAATCCAATTTTATTTCCTTGTGTTTCGCCTTTTTCCGTGTTACAATCCAAATATGGATAATATCGCAAGGAGGAGAGCCTATGATTCGTTATGACCGTCTGTGGAAAACCATGGAAGACAAAGAGCTTACCCAATACCGCCTGATCAAGCAGCACGGCTTCAGCGCCGGCCAGATCGGCCGCCTGAAGAAGAACATGCACGTGTCCACCCACACCATTGATACGCTCTGTACCATTCTGCAGTGCGGCATTGACGACATCATGGAGTTCTGCCCGGACGAGACCTCCGGCTGGACCGGCCCCCTTCCCGTAGAGACGGAGGAACCCGCCGCCGACAAGCCCAAGGCGAAAAAGGCCGCCAAGGGCAAGACCGCCGGGGAAAAACCGGAAAAGGCCGCAAAAAAGGCCGACAAGCCCGGAAAGGAAAAGCCCGACAAGGACGGCGGAAAGCCGTTAAAGGCGGAGAAAGAAAAAGCCCCCAAGGAAAAGAAATCCGGCAAGGGCGACAAGGCCAAGAAAGAAAAAGGCGACAAGAAGGGAAAGGGCGGCAAAAAGAAATAGGCCGCTGCCCGTCTCCCACCGCTCTGGCAGCCACCCGCGCAGGCAGCGCCGGAGGATGTGCGCCTTCCATAGAAATGCCGGAGGCGGTTTGAACTCCCGCCTCCGGCATGCCTGTCTCTAATCCATATACCCGGTTGTTTTGTAGGTATTATACTGTTTTCTCAGCCTGACCACCAGGGAGCCGTCCGGCTCTTTTTTCTTGTCCTCAATCACATATTGGGTCTTGTTCCGGTCCAGCTTCTGACAGAACATCTCAAATTCCTGGTCCGGGTTCGCGTCGTTTGCGGTATCAAACCGCATGGTCTGTAACAGGCAGGCGCTCATGATTCTTCTCATCGTGACATTCCTCCGTATCGTTCTTTTTCTTTATTTTACCATTTCCATCGAAAAAATGTCAGCGTTTTTTTGCACTTATCACCAATTTTGTTTAATCTCCCTGGGTATATGCACACATTTTTTGTATATAATGCACATATCCCATTCGTTTGCACCGATGATCCGCACCACTATTTTCCAAATATAGGTTGACATCAACCGCCAATTTGTTATGATTAAGACAATTAGAACTATAGAAGTTTATCGTTCGGGGAGAGCCATTATGCAAAAGAAAATCATTCCCATCACCTTGGCGGCCGCGTTGCTGATTTCCAGTTTTCTTTCTCTCGTCTCCATTTCCCACCTGCAAGGCAACGCCCGCATTATCAACTATACCGGCGTAGTGCGCGGCGCTACCCAGCGCCTGGTGAAGCAGGAGCTCAACAACAATCCTAACGACGCGCTGATGGAAAAAATCGACGCCATCATTGAGGAGCTTTTAACCGGGGAAGGGGAAAACGGCCTCGCCCGCCTGGACGATCCCGGATACCTGGAACTGGCGACGCAAATGAAAGAGGACTGGCAGCAGATCCGGCAGCAGATTTACCAGGTTCGCGAAGGAGACTCGCCGGACCAGCTGTACGCAGCCAGCGAACGTTTCTTTGAGCTGGCGGACCAGGTCGTGAGCGCGGCCGAGCGCTACACGGAGGACCGCGTGCTTATGGCGCAGAAAAGCCTGTTCAGTCTGACCTGCGCGTTTATACTCTTGGCCGTCGCGCTCTCCGTCTACACCTCCAGGCAGTCCAGACGCCAAAAAGCCCTTGCTCAGGCCGAGGAAGCCAATCAGCGCCGGAGCGAATACCTCTCCCGCATGTCCGAAGCCCTGCGCGCTCCCATGAACGATATTTCCGAACTCATGTATGTGGCGGATCCGGAAACCTACGAGCTGTTGTTCATCAACGACGCCGGGCGGAAAACCTTTGGCGTGGATGCGCTGGACGGCCAGAAATGCTACCGCGTGCTCCAAAACGCGGACGCGCCCTGCAGCTTCTGCACCAACCGCTTTTTAAAAGACGGAGAGACCTATACCTGGGAATACACCAATCCCATCACCGGCTGCCATTACCTGTTAAAGGACCGCCTGATCGAGTGGGACGGCCGGACTGCCCGAATGGAAATCGCGTTCGACAACACCCCAGTCCGAGTGTGAGAAATTGCAGCTCAGGTTCACGCTGGATGCGGAAAAAATGATCACGGAATGCATCCGCACGCTTTACCAGGAAAGCGTGCTTGAAAGCGCAATCCCCCAGGTACTCAAACGGCTTGGAAGCTTCCTGCAGGCCGGCCGCGCTTACATCGTCTCCATCCATGAGGATTCTCTCTGCGAAATCTACCAATGGAGCACCGGCGGGGCGCAGGCCGCAACGGCACGCCGGCACAATGTTCCCCTCTCCGCCATCCGCCGCTGGCTCCCCTCCTTTGACCAGCGCGGCTGTATCGTGATTGAGGACGTGGAGACGTTAAAGGATATCGATCCTGCGGAATATGAATTCCTGCGCAGCCAGTCCGTCCACAGCCTGGTGGCCGCTCCCATGGAAATGGACGGGACCCTGACCGGATACCTGGGCGTTGACAACCCATTGCCGGACCACATGTCCAATATCGCCTCCCTGCTGCAGACCCTGTGCTATTTCCTCATGCTGGCCTGGCGGCACGCGCAGAGCCAAAAACAGCTATCCCAGTTAAGCTACTACGACAGGCTGACATCCTTTTACAACCGGAACCGGTACATCGAGGACACGAAAGACCTTTCCTCCACCGAAGTCTCCGTGGGAATCGTCTATCTGGACGTCAACGGCTTAAAGGACATCAACGACCAGCGCGGCCACGCCTACGGCGACGAAGTTCTGGCAGAGTGCGCCCGCAGGATGAAGCGCGCCTTCCCCGGCGCCAATTTCTACCGGATCGGCGGAGATGAATTTGTGATCATCTGTCCCGGAATGGAAAAAGAACTTTTTGAGAGCAGAACCCGGGATCTAAAAGCCCAGTTCCGCGCGGATCCCATGTACCGCGCGGCCATCGGTTCCCGATGGTCGGAAAAAATCGACGATCTGAACCAGATTATCGCGGATGCGGACGCCCGGATGTACGAGGACAAGAAAACATTCTACCGCACCCACCCGGCCTCCAACCGCTACCGCCACCACAGCGACGAACTGTTGCACCTGGCGGATCCCGCCGTCCTGCAGGAGGAAATACGGCAAAACCGTTTTGTCGTGTATCTGCAGCCCAAAATTTCCTGCCCGGATCGCACGGCCGTGGGAACGGAGGCCCTGATCCGCTACCAGCCCCGCCCGGACGCCCTGGTTCTGCCCGGAAATTTCCTCCCGCTGATGGAAGAGACGGGAGCCGTCAGCCAGATCGATTTCTTCGTATTCAAGTTCGTCTGCTCCAGGCTCAAAAGCTGGATGGAACAGGGCAAAGCGGTATTTCCGGTCTCCGTAAACTTCTCCCGCTGCTCCCTGGCGCAGCCGATGTTTGTGGAGCAGCTCACCACAATCTGTGATTCCTCCGGCATTTCCCCGGAGCTTCTGGAAATCGAGATCACGGAAAGTCTGCGGGAGGTGGAAGACCTGGATATCCGGGCGCTGATCATCAAAATCCGCGAGGCGGGCTTCTCCGTCGCCATCGACGACTTTGGAACCGAGTACGCCAACCTGGCCCTGTTGTCCTCCGTGGAATTCGACGTGCTCAAGCTGGACAAGAGCATGGTCGGCGACGTGGCTCACAATCCCAGAACCAGGGCAATCGTGGAATCCATCGCAGAAATCTGCGGCAAGCTGGGCATCCGCATGGTGGCCGAGGGCATCGAGACGGAGGAACAGATGGCGGCCTTAAACGCCTGCGGCGTCCGCCTGGCTCAGGGCTTCCTATTTGGCAAACCGGTCTGCGCAGGCCAGTTCGAAGAAACATATTTACAGCAATGATTGCATCCAGTCAAAAAAGCATGGGGCCACAACGCTCCATGCTTTTATCGTCACTTCCGGCAGATCACCGCCATATTCCATTTTCATCTACCCGGTACCCGTCGGGCGTCACGGTATCGGTCAGCATCACGCCGTCGCTTCCCAGATAGAAATACTGTTCATTGGTCTTAACCCAGCAGTTCTTCGCCATAGCGCCGCTGGAGTGGAAATAGTACCACGCGCCGTTGTTGAACTTGCGCCAGCCCACGGCCATGTAGGCGTTGGGATCAAACCAGTAGTCCTCCCCCGCAATCTTCAGCCATTGGTTGGACGCCCTGGAGCCGTCCTCCTTGATATAGAACCATCCGGTGGAGTCCTGGTTCCATCCCGCTGTGGGATTCCCAGTACCCGGGCCGCTGTCGTCCGCGCCCTCGGTGGTCTGCTGCTTTGCCAGCTCGAAGCCGTAATCCAGAAGCGCTTTGGTATCCGTGTAGTGGGTGGACTTGCTCTTCATCACCACCGCGATCAGGCGCACGCCGTCCCGCTCCACCGCCGTCACAAGCGTGTTGCCCGCCTTGGAGGTGTATCCGGTCTTGCCGCCGATGATTCCGGCGTAATAGCGCGAGTCATTGGGATACAGCATCTTGTGTCCGATGGAAATGGTTCTGGCCGCGTTTTTCTTGGTCGCCGGCAGGTCATAGGACAGGGTGGAGGCAACTGTGCGCACCGTACCGTTCTCAAAAGCAGCCTTGGCGATCAGCGCCATGTCGTTGGGCGTGGTGTAATGGTCATTGTCGTTGAGCCCGTGGGGATTGGTAAAATGCGTGTTCGTACAGCCCAGAGCTGCCGCCCTGGCGTTCATCATATCCGCGAACTTGGCGTTGCTGCCCGCCACGTGCTCTGCCAGGGCGTTGCCCACCTCGTTGGCGGACTTTAACAGCAGGGCGTAAAGGCACTGGCGCACCGTCAGCTTGTCCCCCTCCACCAGATTGAGGGACACGGCTCCCGCCTCCAGATTCGTGGTGGCGGTGGAAGAAAAGGTCACGGTATCGTCCAGATTACAGTTCTCCGCAACCAGAAGAGCGGTCATCAGCTTTGTGATACTGGCCGGGTAAAACTTTGTGTCCCCGTTCTTCGAGAACAGCAGTTTGCCTGTGGAGGCGTTCAAAAGAGCTGCTCCCTCCGCGGCGATCACCGGCTCCTCTACGGCAGTGTTGGAAGTCTGGCCTGCGTTCTGGCCGGCGGACTGGCTCTGGGAGGCGGACGGGTCTGAGGGACCGCCGGTTCCGGAGGCAGGGCCTTGGCCGGGGGTGGTTCCCTGGCCGGGGGCGGTTCCCTGGCTTCCGGTGGTTCCCTGGCCGGGGGCGGTTCCCTGGCTTCCGGTGGTTCCCTGGCCGGGGGCGGTTCCCTGGGCAGCCTGTCCGCTGCCGGAGGACGGTCCTCCTCCGTTCTGTCCGGAAGGGCCGGAGTTTCCCCCTGAGCCCATGCTGGCCACGGAACTCTCCTCTAACGGTGGGATCACCGGAGAGGAAGCGTAGGCATACGCGGCCGGTCCCAGGACCAACGCCGCGCTCAGGCACGCGCTCAGCAGTATCTTATATGGAAATCGTCTTTTCATTCTGTGTTCTCCTGATCCATCATTTTACCGCAGAATTCCATTACGGCTGCTCCCGGCATGCGGTCCGTTCTCAGACTCCGCCGGAACTTTCATTGTGAGCTGCACAGGTGGAATCATGGGCAGCTTGCACTGTTTCACTATTATACTTTGTCACCAGCCGCCAGGCTGATGATAAGAGATACGTTTCCTTATTATATCACAACAAAGTGAGACTGAAAATCCGATTTTCTGACAATAACCTTACAACTTTTTGAACGGTTACGGCGAATTGCGGCGGAACTGTACATGCCTGGCTCATTTCTCCTGGCTCAGCCTGCGGGAGAGCATCTCTAATTCATCGGGATACATGCAGTTGTCCAGCCTCCCCTCCCCCACCGCGCGGCGGCAGTCTGCAAGATCCATCCACATGACGGATTCCAGCTCTTCCTTCTGAAGCCTGAGCGCAGAGGTCTCAACCGGCTTCCGATAAATGTAAACAGCGCTGATCTCATGATCTTTAAAGAGCCTTCCTCCAAAAACCGCTTTCCGGTATGCCTTGTGAAAACCAACAAATTCCAGGTCCTCAGCCCGGGCGTGAAGCCCCAGCTCCTCCTCCAGCTCCCGGAGTGCGGCGGGCAGAAAATCGTCTCCCGCCTGGAGATGCCCCGCCGACGAGACATCGTAACAACCCGGGTAAGAATCCTTGTCCCTGCTCCGCTTCTGTAACAGGACGTCCCATCCGCCCGAGGCATTTGCCCGCACCACCCAGATGTGGGAGGTGCCGTGGGGATCGCCATTTAAGTGTACCAGCTCACGTTCCCGGGCCACGCCGGTGACATTTCCTTCGCTGTCCCGCACGTCAAACAGCTCCAGTTCCCGGCCGTCCAGAGCCGCGTACACCAGTCGATTTTCACGGTAGGAAAGCTTCAGCGAGAAGAATGGACGTTTCTCATTGAGAAGGCGGAAAAAGATTTTATCCCCCTCCCAGAGATTCAGCTTCAGCACCGATTCCTGATCTACCCATTCCAGCACGCCCTCGTCGCAGGCTGTCAGCTCCCCGGAAAATTTGTCCGCTGTAAACAGACAAATATATTCATCTTCCCAACCCTCGGACGAGAAGGTGATCACGCCGCGAAACTGCCAGGAAAGCAGCGTCAGCCCGGTCTCCTCCTTTACTTCCCGCAGCACGCATTCCTCCGGGCTCTCACCGGCCTCAAAATGCCCGCCCACGCCGATCCATTTATCCTTGTTGACGTCCTGCTCCTTGCTCACCCGGTGAAGCATCAGGTAGGCATTTTCCCGCTCAATATAACAGAGTGTGGTAAGTTTCATGTTGCACATCCTTTCTTCCCCTCCCAGGGCGTTCTGAGGCCCTCAGAGGTCATTTTTCTGTGCCTTGCGGCAAATGGTACAAGCTACGTCAGCAAACGTCTGGGGGCTGCCTGCGATTCATTGCAGCCGCCTACCGGCTGCGTTTGCAGTCCATTTCAGCCAGGCAATCGCCTGCCGGTTGCGTTTGCGGGCCATTGCGGCCGGATAATGGCCCACAGGCTGCGTTTGCGGGCCATTGCGGCCAACAAAAAGAAAGTCCGCCGGGATGCAGCGGACTTTCGGAAGTTCATAATTATTCCTCGATGGAGTAGTTGGGAGCCTCTTTGGTGATGTGAATGTCATGGGGATGGCTCTCCTTCAGGGAGGCGGCGGAAATCTTCATGAACTTTCCGGTCTCCTGCAAGGTGGGAATATTCTGTGCTCCACAGTAGCCCATACCGGAGCGGAGGCCGCCCAGCAGCTGGAATACGGTGTCCTCCACCATGCCCTTGTAGGCCACGCGGCCTTCCACACCCTCGGGTACCAGCTTCTTGGCATCCGTCTGGAAATAACGGTCCTTGCTCCCGTTCTCCATAGCGGAGATGGAACCCATGCCGCGGTACACCTTGTACTTACGGCCCTGATACAGCTCAAAGGTGCCCGGGCTCTCGTCGCAGCCCGCGAAGATGCTGCCCATCATACACACGCTGCCGCCAGCCGCGATGGCCTTGGTGACATCGCCGGAATACTTGATGCCGCCGTCCGCAATGATCGGAATCCCGTACTGCTTCGCCACGGAGTAGCAATCCATAACCGCGCTGATCTGGGGAACACCGATACCGGCAACCACGCGGGTGGTGCAGATGGAACCAGGTCCGATTCCGACCTTCACAGCGTCGGCTCCGGCCTCGATCAGAGCTCTGGTGGCATCGCCGGTCGCCACATTGCCCGCAATGACCTGAACCTCCGGAAATGCCTCTTTGATCATCTTCACGCAGCGGATCACGTTGGCGGAATGGCCGTGGGCGGAATCCAAAACCACCACATCGACCTTGGACTTAACCAGGGCTTCAACACGATCCAGCACGTTGGCCGTGATGCCCACCGCCGCACCGCAGAGCAGGCGTCCCTGCTCGTCCTTGGCGGACAGCGGGTACTTGATCTGCTTCTCAATATCTTTAATGGTGATCAGGCCCTTTAAGTTGAAATCGTCGTCTACGATGGGCAGCTTCTCAACTTTTGCCTTTGACAGAATGGCCTTGGCTTCCTTCAGGGTAACGCCTTCTTTGGCGGTAACCAGGTTCTTGGAGGTCATGCACTCTTTGATGGGACGGCTGAAATCCTCCTCGAACTTCAGATCGCGGTTGGTAATGATTCCGACCAGCTTCTTGCCCTCGGTGACCGGGACGCCGGAGATACGGAATTTGGACATCAGATCGTTGGCATCCTTTAATGTGTGTTCGGGGGACAGATAAAACGGATCCGAGATTACGCCGTTCTCAGATCTCTTTACGCGGTCCACTTCCTCAGCCTGCTCTTCGATGCTCATGTTCTTGTGGATAATACCGATTCCGCCCTGACGCGCCATGGCGATCGCCATACGGTGTTCCGTCACCGTGTCCATGCCCGCGCTCATCAGCGGAATGTTCAGCTTAATCTTCTTGGTCAGATACGTGGTCAGGTCAACCTGGTTCGGAATCACTTCCGAATAAGCCGGCACCAGAAGCACATCATCAAAGGTAATGCCTTCACCGATAATTGTACCCATGGAAAAATCCTCTCTTTCTGCGTGTTTGAATAAGTTAAAAGTGTGAAACGAGAGATTTCACACTTTCAGTTAACTGCTTGTTGTTAGTATCTAATACTAACAAATTTTACAGAGCTTGTCAAACAGAATCGTCCCCTGCTATTCATTGAATTTACTTATAGGACCTCATGAGCCGCTCTTATACCGTATAGAGGGCGGAGGCCCCGGCCTAGTGGCCGGAACCTCCGTCTTTACTGCTTACATTTTAATGCTTTGTCTGCTCCGATCAGGAGTTATCCTCTTCCTTCCGCTTCTTGTTGATTGCAGCGATCGCAAGTAGGATTCCCGACATCATCATGGTCAACGTTCCCTTTACGGATCCCTGGCCGGTCTTGGGCAGCGCCGCGAAGGGCACTTCACCGTCATCGATTACGGTCAGGTCTGCCGGTGTGGTATCCGGCATGATGGCTAAGGGCACGTCATCAGGGTTGATGGTGACGTTTGCGCCGGGGCCGCCCTCTTCAGGTTTAGAGCTGGGGCTTCCAGGGCCTCCGCCGTTGCCGCCTCCGTTACCGCCGCTACTGCCGCCGCCTACATACTCGAAGTTCGCCGCGAAGGTCACATCCTCAATGAAGGCTTCCTTCTTCAGGTCATCCGTGCTGTTGTACTTCTTGTCAGCATTTCCTCTGATGCTCCAGTAGTCGAACGCATATCGGCTGTTGGCCGTTGTGGTGACATTTGCATTGGGAGTGGCCGGTCTTACCGGTCCAACCGTGGTGATCTCACCAGTCTGCGCATCCCGCTCAAAGTCCTGAATGGTATGCACTTCAACCGTTGTTCCACTCACGCTTCCGTTTGCATTAGCCTCGTATCTGATGGTGATCTGGAACTTATCCGGTACTCCATCCGGCGTGCCGGGCATCTCGCTTCCGGTTGCATCCAGCGTGTAGTATACCTTAAGCAGGTTCTGCCCACTGTCCGCTCCAACGGTCTTCGGTCCCTCGGTCTTCTCAAATACATAGTTCTGGTTGTTGTAACTTCTGTCTGTTGTAGTATACGCAATGTCTGTACCAAACTTCACATTGTCCTGCGTTACCGTCTCGCCAAGCTTGCCGTCGAAGTAATACTCAACCTTATAGCTCAGGTCGCCGCGCTCGGTGAAGTGTGCGGTATAGGTGTCTGCCTCGAATACTTCAGTTGCAGCATTCTTCACAGGCGTGTAATGCTTATTGTCCTCACCGGTTGCCACGGTATAGCCATTGGAATTGGTCCAGTGGGTGAATACATAACCGTCAGCAGGTTTCGCCTCGGAACCCTTGGGGGCGCCGGTAGCGGGTGCGATGGACTCGGTGTCGAGGGTTACGGTGCCTTTGGTGAGGTCCTCGGACTGGTAATTTACGGTGATATCTTCGTTCTCTTTGTAAGATACAACGATCGTTGCTCCGTTATCAATCTTTGTCACGTCATCCCCAACCAGTTTTCCATCGGGATAGGTTACGGTTGCCTTGGTGTAGCCGGGGTAGTTCTGGTCGGCTTCGTGGTCAAGGTTTCTGGTTAAGGTGTCAGGCTGAAGGACTTGAACATTGGATTCAACGAAGAATGTATCGATGATTATATCCCCAACTTCATGATTTACAGTATATCGTAAATCTTTACGCTGATTTTCATCAATACTATACAATACCCGAATCACATTTCCGTTTACACCAATTATCAATGGCAAATTATCTACATTTCCTACACCGTATCCGAAAGGCTGGTGCTGGTTCACCCAGTTCTCTCCAAGGTCCGCTGCTACCAGATCATCTGTCAGGCTGCTTCCGTATTCCTTGGCCACGCCACTTTCTATTGCAATTCTGTTACCCGCATCAAGGCTATCCTGATAATACTCTACGGTATAGCCATAGCTGTTCTTCTCGTACAGCACACGGATTACATTTCCTTCCACTCCGATCGTCAGCGGCAGGTTATCTGCACTTCCCACTCCATAGCCAGTAGGCTGGTGCTGGTTCAGCCAGTTCTCTCCGAGATCCATTGCTACCAGATCATCTGTCAGGCTGCTTCCGTATTCCTTGGCCACGCCACTTTCTATTGCAATTCTGTTACCCGCATCAAGGCTATCCTGATAATACTCTACGGTATAGCCATAGCTGTTCTTCTCGTACAGCACACGGATTACATTTCCTTCCACTCCGATCGTCAGCGGCAGGTTATCTGCACTTCCCACTCCATAGCCAGTAGGCTGGTGCTGGTTCAGCCAGTTCTCTCCGAGATCCATTGCTACCAGATCATCTGTCAGGCTGCTTCCGTATTCCTTGGCCACGCCACTTTCTATTGCAATTCTGTTACCCGCATCAAGGCTATCCTGATAATACTCTACGGTATAGCCATAGCTGTTCTTCTCGTACAGCACACGGATTACATTTCCTTCCACTCCGATCGTCAGCGGCAGGTTATCTGCACTTCCCACTCCATAGCCAGTAGGCTGGTGCTGGTTCAGCCAGTTCTCTCCGAGATCCATTGCTACCAGATCATCTGTCAGGCTGCTTCCGTATTCCTTGGCCACGCCAGCTTCTTCTGCAATTCTGTTACCCGCATCAAAGCTATCCTTATAATACTCTACTTTATAGCTAAAATTGTCCTTTACATAGTACAATCTAATAACAGTTCCGCTACTTACAAGCTCTCCACTTGCTGGAATATTCGTAGGATCAGTACCTTCAAGCCTATATCCACTATACTTATCATCTCTTGCATCGATCGCCTCCTGAATTGCGATCTCCGCTGCTTCTCCTGCCCAAATTTGCATAGAACGGGTATAGCTATCTGTTAATACTATGGTATTGTCCTTATAATACTCAACCCGGTATTGAACTGTCTGCTTGTCACTAAAGTCTTTTACATAGTACAGATTCAACGTCAGCGGGTAGCCCTGGCTTCCATCCGGTACAATTTCGCCCTCTGTCACACCATCAACAATGCCCTCTGCATACTGATATCCGGCCGGTACTTTTGCAAGCTTATTTTCTGCATCCTTCGCAATAGAATTCGTAATACCAAACTTCGTCACCGGCCCATTATACAGCTCAAAATCTTCTTCCTTTAACTGGCTAATATCGGTTATCTGTGAATTTGCTTTCTGCACATAATAATTCACAAGATACCTAGTGTCGCTATTAGCTTTCCAGACAGCGTAAATCGTCTTATTACCGTTGGGCATTTTCAAAGTTCTGGCCGCTGTACTGGAATATTTTACATTACCTGCCGCTGCCTCCTGCTTCGTATCAGCCCATCCCAAAAATGTGTAACCGCTTCTGACCGGAATATCGTTGAGATTTATCCTAACAGTATCACCAGCAGTATGCTGCGTACTGTTTGGCGGGCTCGAACCTCCATTGGGATCATAAATCAGCCAATGCTTTTCCTTATCCTTAATAACGCCATCAACATGCCATTGGTCCTGTTCTTTTATTACATACCAAACGACTTCCTGAGTATTCGGATCAAAACCGCCATGTCCCTTCATTGCGTTCTTAATTGCCTCTACTGTAGGCTGGGTCTTGATATTCGCCGCTACCCATTCCGTATTATTGTTAATCTCTCTCTTTTGCCGTAATGTTCCAACCATACTTTTGGTATCACGAGCAGTGTACCCTGCGTAATCGTATCCTTGGGGTTCAAACGGCATCTCACCGTCCAACCTGATATAAAATTCCGCCGGCACCTTATTGTCAACATTCGTGTTTAACCAAACTGCATAGAGCGTTATATCCCTATCAATTATCTGTCCGGTCTTCTCACCCGGATACTCTACATTCGGTACATAGGTCTGCTGCAATAACCCCGTCTTATTATGGTGCCCCTCCTTTGTGCCATGCCATCCGACAAACATCCATCCTCTGCTGTTCGTAAAACCGGAAGGCTTATCTGGAGTTGTAATGCGTTTCGATTCCGGAACATTGACCTTAAAAGACTCGCCCCTTCCATAAAGGCTACTGTTGGCCTCAAATGTCACTTGATATGACCATATTGCATACAGCACAGTATCTTTTGTTACCGCGTATTCCGCTCCCGGTTTCAACAAAGTATTTCTTCCATCAATGCTCACAGACCACCCCAGGAAGTCACGTCCCTCCTTATTGGAGAGGCCAGTTTCATCCAGTTTCGGCAACGTCACTTTGCCATTAGAAGATGTCAACTGGTGGTCCGTACCCATACCGCCCATACTGCCCGCTTTAAATGTCACCTTTGAATCTGCAATTTTATACCAAAAATGCAGTTGTTCTGAAGCACTATTATTATTAAAATTGGCTTCACTATCATCTGTAAATCTTGCTTGGAACTGGTAAGCTCCAAATCTGCTTCGATCAAACCGAACAGCCGCTACATTTTTATTACTATACTCGTTGCCCACTGTTGCCTTTTCGAATACATAACCTTCAAGGTCAATTATAGTAGTGAGATAATCAATCTCATACCACTGATCATAGCTTAAATTGCCACTAGAACCGCCGTATCCAATTCCGACAACTCTGCCATTTTCATATTTAGCAAGCTGTATCTTTAACTCACCGGTTCCCAACATTTTGTTAAACACGATTGTATACGTCGAGAAATGCTCCGCCTCAAACGCCACTGAATCAACGCTCTCATCCCCGGCAACTTCCACCGGTTCCGCAACCGCTTCAACCGCGACTACATCCTCGGCAGTTACATCGGCCTGAACCTCGCCTTCCTTGGTGGTCTCTACGTACATGATCTCTACGCTATCTGCTTCTTTACTGTTTTCCTCAACCGGTGCTCCGGTGAACGTTACCAGAACAGAGCCGCTCCAAATCTGGTCATCCAGCTTATGGCCGTCTTTATCCAGAAGATCTATATTATAGGAAAGCACTTTTACAACTTCCTTAGCTTCCCCAGCCGCTTCAGCCTCAGCCTCCACATTCGCCTTAACAACATCTTCAATTCCCGTCACAACACTGGCTTCAGCCTTCACGCCTGCCGGAAGAACGCCTTCCTCCGCGTACAAATGAATAATCGTTCCGTCGCTCATGGGAAGGGTTGCGGAGAATTCGGGATGCTCGCCGCTCTCCGTCATCGTCACCACAACCTCCTGCTCCTCATACACCTCAGGAACAGTATACCACGCAGTCTGCGACCCATCATCATTGTCCGTCACAGAATCCGCTTCCAGCGTTTCGCCGTTAACGGACACCGCCTCGATGGCGTAGCCAATCTGGTTCTTGACGCCGAAGACTAAGGTTCCGCCTTCTTCCACGCCTCTGGGACCGTCCACGATGCGGGCGCTGGCCTTGGGCGCGATATCATATGTAACTTTGTATCCTTCAAAATCATCCAGCGCTTTCAGCTGATTTAATGTCACGGAGTATGCCTTGGCCGTGCTGCAGTATCCCATTCCAACCAGATCAGAGGTGGTGGCAGCCGACACATTGTCTTCCGGCTTCTGCTCTTCCGGTTTCTGCTCCGTTCCCTCAGACGGGGTCGCTGGCGGGATAATCGTTACCACGGATTCCTGGGGCAGCTCTTCTTCCGGCGCCTGAGGCTGATTCGCGTCGGGCGTTCCGGCCGGCTGACCGTTGTTCTGATCCTCCCCTGCTGCCGGGGTATCCGGTGTGGGAGCAGGAGTCTCGTCTGTGGGCTCCTGAGGAGCGGTCACGTCGCCGGTCCCATTCTCGTCCGGAGTGGTCGCCGCGTCGCCGGTCCCATTCTCGTCCGGGGCGGTTGCCGCGTCGCCGGTTCCGTTTTCATCCGGAGTGTTCACTGCGCCGTCCGCTGTATTTCCATCCGGGGTTGTTACCGTATCGCGGGCTGCCCGGTCGGCCGCCCTGAGGAAG